>ERZ1106952.21-NODE-21-length-142461-cov-42.464763_pt1 | contig 142461 bp, 108 predicted proteins | sample MGYA00403677_ERZ1106952 | MGnify/ENA primary metagenome ERZ1106952 (study PRJEB35170, sample SAMEA104062415) | human gut metagenome | biome: human gut; feature: human-associated habitat; material: faeces | place: Denmark | collected 2012-05-14 ... | reverse complement strand
AAAGCCAAACTGTATCCTCACTAGGTGATACATTAACATCCAGTCTAACTTCATCTTTTACAAAAGTGACAATTTCATATTTCATTATGTGCTAGCTCCTTTATCATAACATATTTAATAGCACAATCTACATAATCAACATTGATTTTCACTTCTTTTTCATATCCCACCATTTGCTTTGTTTTGTTGTCAAGACCCAAGTCATAATAAAAACTTTGATACACTTCTATCATCCAACTTTCTGATTCCGCCAGACCAAAAATAATAAAAATGAACATTTTCATCCCCAAAAAAAGAAAAAACTTCGATATTTTAACGTATCGAAGTTATTGTTTTCTTATGGTGGAGCAAACCAGAATCGAACTGGCGACCTCAACAATGCGAATGTTATGTTCTCCCAACTGAACTATTGCCCCATTAAGCTAAAACAATTTTAGCCAAATAAATATTATTTTCTTCAGAAATTCCTTTTATTAATATAATGTTATTTTCTTTTTTATAATAAGTAGTTATTGAATTTCCTTTTTTTAATTCTTTTATATAATCAATTTCAAATAATTTAATATTATCATTTTCATTAAAATCAATACTATTTAAAATCATATCAGCATATTTAATGTTATTAACATGTCCATTATGATCTAAATCAGTAAATAAAGTTTGATAATTAAATGAAATAAATGAATCATCAAGCTCAAAATCTTGAAGTTTATTAAAAGGTTCTAAATAATTTTTTTCTTGATAAAATTCTATATTAAAATCTATATCTTTTGTAAGACTTAATCTACGAGTTTTATAATTAACAATAACCCATTTTGATGTACCTTTTATTAATATATTATTATTTTCATCAAGAATTAAATAATCTCTATCAAAATCAATTCTTCCTTTTGGGTGAGGCCATGTTTTAATTTTTATTTTTGAATATAAATTAGGTTCTTTTATCACTTCATATTTAGTTCTAACTAAAACCCAAATTAAATCTTTATTAATTAAATCATTAAATCCTACTGATAAAATATCAGCATGTTCACCTGCTACATCTTGAAAGAAATCAAGTATAACACTTGGTTTAATTTTATCAAAGCAATCAAAATCGCTTATTCTTAATTCAAATTCTTTTTCAAATATATTTTTTTCCATACAAATATAATATATTTTTTTATAATTTCATTCAATAAATATAATTTTTGTTTTATAATTTGTTTATGGAAATTAAAACTTACAAAAAAGATTCATTTTATTCATATACTTTAGGAGCGTTCCCTACTATTGAATTATTACAAAACCATAATAAAGATGTAATTAAAATAATAATGCATTCTTCTTTTAAAAACCAGGAAGTAATAAATTTGATTAATTCTTTAAGAAATAATGTTGAAATGGTTATTAATGATAAATTATTAGATAAATTATCTAACAAAGAAAATTGTTATGTTGCCGCGATATTTAATAAATATTCTATGAATTTAAATAAAAATAATAAACATTTAGTTTTAGTAAATCCAATGAATATGGGTAATTTTGGAACAATTATTAGAAGTGCTTTAGGTTTTGGTTTTACTGATATTGCAGTTATAAAACCTGCAATAGATATATTTGATCCAAAAGTAATTCGTTCCGCTATGGGATCATTCTTTTCTTGTAATATTAAATATTTCAATACTATTGAAGAATATATTAAACAATATCCAGATCATAAATTATATTCATTTATGCTTCAAGCAAAAAAAACATTACAGAACACTAAATTCAATAATAATGAATTATTTTCTTTAGTATTCGGTAATGAATCTTCTGGATTACCTATTTCATATTTAAATGATGATTCTATAATTATTTCTCATTCAAATAAAATAGATTCTCTTAATTTACCTATGGCAGTAACAATTGCTTTATATGAAGTAAATAAACAAATTAAATAATTATTTATTAGCAAACATATTAATTAATTGTTGTAAATAATTATTTTCATATAACATTTTAGATATTGTATATACATTATCATCTTCTAGATACATTATATCTTTAAAATAATTATAAACATTTTCATTTAGATTAATTACACATGCTAAACCATAACTAGCAACTAAACAAATACATATAGATAACGCTAAACCTGTAACAACACCTAACAATTTATCAATAACATTAATCGCTTTAACTTTTAAAACTTTTTTAATTAACATTTTAACAATTAATAAAATTATAAATGAAACAAGCCAAACAATAACAAACGCTATTGCCATCAAAATATAATTAGTAATTGTAGTTGTAATAAATTCTCCAACTTGAATACCTTCACTAGGAATATTACCATTGATAAATGGATTTATTATAGAACTCAATGCTTCTGGTAAACCAAATGCTTTTAATGCTTCAGGAATAACTGTATCTTTATTTTCCATAGTTAAAACCATTTGAAACGCTTCTTCATGTCCGGTATTTAACCAATTATAAACACCACTATTGATACTTTCATTCATTGGTAAAGTTTTAAGCCAATTAGCTAAAGGATTAGTAACAAAAACTGCTATAACAATTGAACCAATGTATACAACAATTGATAAAGCTGTTTTTAAAAAGCCTTTAAAAACACCATAAATTAAACCAATTACTAATATTACAATTAAGACAATAGAAACATAATCAAATTTGATATTTTGACCTGCAGTTGGAAGAAAATTAACCAAATTCATTAACATATAACCACCACCTTGTATCTTTATTTTATCATGTATTTTTCATTATGAAATCATTTTTTTTAATATTTTTAATGCATTACTACTAGCCCCAATTCTTAAATTATCAGCAGTACAATATAACCACATTGATTTATTATTAATTCCTTTTCTTATTCTCCCTACACTTACTTTATCAGTATTATAAACATCAATAGTGTTAGCTATATTATTTAAATAAATATAATCATATTTTTTTAATTCATCAATAATAACATCTATTTCAATTTCTTGATCAAATTCTAAATATATGGAAACACCATGCCCATAAAAAATAGGCACTCTAACACAGGTAGAAGAAATATCAACATCATTTAAATGTAATATCTTTTTTGTTTCATTAATCATTTTTATTTCTTCTTCTGTATAATTATTTGCTTTAATATCACCAATTAAAGGAATACAAGTTGAAGAAATATCTAATGGATAAAATTCATTATTATAACCTTCTAAAGTACTTTGTAAATCAAAAATACCTTTCATACCACTTCCAGACACTGATTGATATGTATTATAAATAATTTTCTTTAATTTATAAATTTTATTAATAATATTTAAAACTAATAAGCACTGAATAGTAGAACAATTTGGATTAGCAATTATTTTTCTTTTAGTTAAGAAAATATCATTATAATTTATTTCCGGAACAACTAATGCAATATCATCATACATTCTAAAAAAAGAAGAATTATCTATACAAATAACTCCTTTAGATTCTGCGATTAAACAATATTTACCACTTATATCTTTATTAGTAGCAAATAAAGCATAATCAACATTATTAAAGCTATTATTAGATAGTTCTTCTACAATATATTTTTTATTTTTAAATTTAATTATTTTACCTTTTGATTTACTAGAAGCATATAATTTTAATTCATTAACTGGAATATCATATTCTTCTAATAATTTTATAAACATTGAACCTACTAAACCTGTCGCACCTATTATAGCAATATTATATTTTTTCATAAATTTCAACCTCTATAAAATTTATGAAAGATAAATTAATATTAAAACTATTTTTTACAAGAATAACCTTCTTTATTAACTGCTTCAATTAAAGTATCAACATCTACATAATCATTACATTCAATAATCGCATTCTTTTTTTCTAAAGAAACTTCTACTTTAGTAACTCCACCTACACTTTTTAAAGCATCTTCAACATGTTTTTTACAATGATTACACATCATTCCTTCAACATTTAAAACAATATTTTTCATTTTCTTATTCTCCTTTTTACCTATTTTTAATAAATTAATTGTTAAAGCATTAACCACTACAAATACACTAGATATACTCATCATCAATGAACTTAACATTGGATTAAGTTTTATATGTAGCCATGGTTCAAGTAAACCAGTCGCTAAAATAATACCTATACAATTATAAAAGAAAGCCCAAAATAAATTAACTTTAATAGTTAAGAATACTCTTTTACTTAATAAAATAATATTTTTAACATCTTCTAAATCATTTCTTAATAAAACAATATCACTTGATTCTTTAGCAATATCACTGCCTCCACCAATAGAAATACCTAAATCAGCACTAGTTAACGCTAAAGCATCATTTACTCCATCACCTACCATACTTACTAAATGATGAGAATCTTTTTTTAAAGATTTAATAACTTGTTGTTTATCTTCCGGAAATACTTCAGCATATACTTTATCTATACCAACTTGTTTAGCAACAAGAGAAGCAATATTTTTATTATCACCTGTTAACATAATTGTCTCTATTCCTAATTTTTTTAATTCTTGAATAGCTTCTTTAGAACTAGATTTTAACATATCACTAACTGCAATAATACCTAATATTTTCTTACTAGAAGTAAAAATCAATGGCGTTTTACATTCAAATGATAATTTATCATATAATTGAATTAATTCTTCATTATCAAGTTTTAATTCTTTAATTAATTTTAAATTACCTGCATAATAATATTCTTCATTTATCATACCTTTTAACCCTTTACCTTCTAAAGAAGTAAAATTACTAACATTTAATAACTTAACATTTTTACTTTCGCAATAAGAAGTAATCGCATTAGATAAAGGATGTTCAGAATAATATTCTAATGAATAAGCAATATCTAATAAATTATCATCTTGAGAAACAACATCTGTTACTTTTGGTTTACCTTCAGTTAAAGTACCAGTTTTATCTAAAACAATAGTTTTAATATATTGAGCTTTTTCTAGTATTTCTGCATTCTTTATTAATAATCCACATTGTGCTCCTTTACCAGTTCCAACCATAATTGCTACTGGAGTAGCTAAACCTAGAGCACATGGGCACGCTACAACCAAAACAGAAATAGCGTAATTAAATGAAGATTCAAAATTTTTAGAAATTATTAAATGAATAATCAAAGTTAATATACTTATACCCATTACAACAGGAACAAAAATTCCTGATACTTTATCAACCAATTTAGAAATAGGAGCTTTAGAATCACTAGCTTCTTTTACTAAACGAATAATATTAGCAATAGAAGTATCTTCTCCAACTTTTTCTGCTTCTATTTTAATATACCCAGAAGAAATAATTGTTGAAGAAAAAACTCTATCATTAACATTTTTAACTACAGGTAAACTCTCTCCAGTAATATTACTTTGATCAATAGAAGCTGTACCATAAATTATTTTTCCATCAACAGGAACTTGTTCACCTTTTTTTATAACTAATATATCACCTTTTTTTACTTCTTCTAGTGGTACCACTTTTTCTTCATTATTAATAAATAATGTAGCTTTTTTAGGTGCTAAATCCATTAATTTAGTAATGGCTAAAGTTGTTCTTTTTTTAGATTTATTTTCTAAATATTTACCAAAACTAACTAATGTTAAAATCATTGCAGCTGATTCAAAATATAAACTTTCATGATAAGTCATTACTAATTCATGATTATTATTAGCTAAGCCAATTCCAATCATAATAATAGCAAAGACACCATAAACTAAACTAGCTGTAGCCCCTATAGCAATTAATGAATCCATATTAGGACTTAATTTAAATAATCTTTTAAAACCAGTAACAAAAAAATGATGATAAATAATCACAATTGGTAAAGTTAAAATTAATTGAGCTAAGCTAAAATATAAAGCATTTTCATGTCCAGATAAAAATGGTGGTAAAGGTAAGCCAACCATATGTCCCATTGAAACATACATTAATAAAATTAAAAAGACAAATGCAATAATTAAATTTCTTAATGAATGATCTTTTTTCTCTTTAGTTTTATTTAAAAATGCTTTATAACCAGCATTATCAACAGCTGTAATAATGTCTTTATCGTCGCAAGAATAATCTACTTCCATAGAATTTGTTAATAAAGATACATTTACATCTTCTACACCTTTGACTTTTCTAACACTTTTATCAACATGATTAACACAGCTAGCGCATGTCATACCTTCTATATAAAATGTTTTTTTCATTATTTAAACCTCTTTATTAATTCAATAATGTTATCAATATCAGATAAATCACCATGTTGAACATGATTTACCATACATGATTTCATATGATTTTCTAAAATATAATCTGAAACAGATTTAATTGATTTTTCAATGGCTAATAATTGAGTTAAAACTTCATCACAATATCTATTATCATTAATCATTTTTTCAACACCATTAATTTGACCATTTATTTTATGAAGTCTAGCAATAATTTTTTTCTTTTCTTCATCAGTTCTTTGCTTAGTTTTATTACAACAATTTTCCATAACATACTCCTTTATCACTAATAATATATACCCCCTATGGGTATAAAATCAAGTATAAAAATAGATAACATTAAAGTTACCTATTTTATAATTTACTTACTTGAAGCTTTTTTTTGATTTTTTGTTTGTTTATTTTGAGTTTGAGTTTTATTTAAAACTTCAAATTCGGCACCTGCTTCCATTGCATATTTTTTACCAACTCTCATTGCTTCAGCTTTGGTTGAAAAATGATTTGGTAAAACTTTACCACCTGGAGTTTCAATTTCCCAATTGTTTTCCTCTTTGCAAGGTCTACAAGTTACTTTCTTTTGTGTATTTTTCATGATTAATCCTTTCTTGGAGATTATCTCCTAAAAATAGTATTAACCAGTTATTTTTTATTTATTAATAAATCTTTGGTGTATTAGCAAAATTAGGAATTTTAGTTTCACCTACATTTTTAATAATAACAGGTCCATAAGTATCATTTTCATCATCAATAAATGTCATTGATAATTCATTATTTTCTAAAACAAATTCTATTTTTTCTATACTAGCGTTGATATCTACTAATTTTAAGAAAGCAGAAATAATATAAATATAACTTGTTTGATAATGGGTTTCATCAATTTTTTCTATACGATTAATCCATTCTTCAGTTAATGATGATAATGGATTAAATTCACTAATTGATTTATAAGTTAATGGATGAGTACCAATAGTAAAATATTCTTCTTCAGTATCTTCATCATATTTATCACCATATTCATATAAATATCCGTTTTCTGAATATACTATACCTTGTTTATGTAAACCAAAATATACAGCTTCATTAGTCCAATAATCATAATCTTGTTCAGTATAAATATCACTTGTATCACTATTAGAAGTAAAGAAAACAGTAAAATTATTATTTTCTTTTAAATTATTAAGATATTGATTTAATGTTGAATTATTAAAATTTATCCAAGTTGGTACAACAATATTATTATTAAATTTATCTATTGTAGTAGTGCCTATATTTTCAAGATAACCTTTAGATGAAGCCATATTTCCTGTTAATTCAAAATATAATTTATCTTCTTTTATTTCAACAATTGCTTTATCTTGATATTTATCATAAAGACTACCATCTAATATATAATTTAAAATTCTTAAATTATAAGCAGCAGTTGTTTGATATTTATTATTACCTAATGGTTCAAATGTATTAAAATCAATTGATTTAAAACTATATAGTTTATTATATTCATCCATTGATAAAGTATTTTCAATTGATAAATTAAGATTATCATTTTTAATTACATAATTATATGCAACTCCATTTGAAATAAAATAATTAGTTTTTACATCAAATATTTCTTCTTTTTGTAATAATCTACCTTTTTCAGTAGAATATATAGGATAATATTTTTTCTCTTCTCCAGTAACATATTCATCTTCTTTTTGGAAAGTGAAATTCTTATCTAAAGAAGAAGTCAAATTAACTAATTCAGTATTATCATAAGTTTTTAATGAAGGTTTATATCCATTATTAATATAATTATCTAAATAAGAAATATTTGTATTATTAATATCATATAAATCACCTTCTAAAAGAACTTGATTTTTTAAATTAAAAGATATATGTATTTTTTCTTCAGTTAATTTTATTTTAACATGAGATACTTTAGAATAATCTGCACCAAAGAAATTAGATAAAGAATAAATATTATAATCATCATAAGTAAGATATTCAGTATCATTTACTTTAATAAATTTATTAAAATATATCTTATCTAAATTAAATAAATTATTATATTCTTCTAAAGTATACGCTACATCATAATATACACCAAATGTATTATTTGATAATGTACAAGCATGAACTCCATCTTCTAAGATAATATATCCTTGATTTGAAGAAGAATTAAAATAACCATTTTGATTCATTTTAACACTAACATTACTGCCTATTTCAAATGTATAATTGTTATTTAATCCACTAAATCTATTTACTAATTCAGTATTTTCGTTATTAATTTTACTTGGGCTTTCATAAGTGTTTAAAAATGAAGTAATTGGCTCATATTCAGCTTTATATTCCATTACTTTTCCAGAAACTGCTAAAGAATCATCAGCGTTATATAAATAAAATTTTAATTTACTATTTTCAAGTTCGACTTCTACTTTACTAATATCATAATAATTAGCTAAAGACGCTACTTGATCACAAACACTTTCATCAGTAGAAATATATGCTCCATCAACTTCTTCAAAATCATCAATAGATAAATCTATTTTTGAAATATAATTATCATAATATTTATTATCATTAGTAGATGGTAAAGAACAAATAACATTATCATCAGCGATAGTAAATTCATAACAACCACCATTTTTCATGGTTAATAAGCCTAAATTATTATATGTATCATAAGAAAAATTATCTTGTTGATAATAATCATAACTTCCATTTTTATCTTGGTAAACAGTATGGAAATTATTACCTAATTCTAATAATGCTTTTTCTAAAGTCATAGGAGTAGTAGATGTATTATTTCCTGCACAAGAACTTAATAAAATACCTAAACCTAATATTAATAAATTTCTATTTTTCATTTATTTAACCTCCACTTTTAATGAATACATAACATCTAAAGAATTTTTCATTCTAATTTTTAAAGTTGCTTCTCCTTGGCAAGAAGCAGTATATACACCATCTTCATAAGATATAACTACTCTATCGCTTGGATTAACAACATCATATATTTCAATATTATTATAATCTAAAGCTGTACTAGGAAGATAAGAATTGACTTTAATATTTTTATTTACTAAAATATCGCCTACTTTAATCTCATTTTGATATGTTGCTTGCTTTATTTCATTAACAAAATAATTAGTAGGAACAATAGGTGAAGTAGTTAAAGAATTTTTATCTAAAAATTCTATTTTAACTGAACTATATTCTTTAACTTCAGCATCATCATTTAATTTATCTAATTCAATATTATATTGATCATCACCATAATTATTAAATTGATAATCAATAGATTTAAGTTTACCATTTAAATCAAAAACAAAATTAGATGTAAATGTTTTATAATCACAATTAACTTTATTATCCCAAACATGTTTAGAAAAAGAAATATATTTTGTTTTAACATCTTTACCTATTACACTTTCAACAATAATATCTTTAGTGTCAACATAACCAGTATAAGATTCGTTAAATTTAGTTAAAAATCTATTTAAATAAATTGATTGATTTAATTTATTATTTAAATCATCTTTATTAATTTCGTTATCTTGAGCATTTGTTTCAACAATTTTCTTTTTAGAAACATAAGAATTATTACCAATACTTAAATCATAACAATAACTATTATATTCACCATAAAATTCTTGAGAATTTTTTTTAACTGGTTGCCCTAAAGCTGTTACATAATTTTCTTTTTTATCAATATAATAATAATTATTAAATCTATAAAGTTTTTCTTCAGTATTACCTTTATTTGTTTGTTCTACATAATGAATTTCTTGATAACTTACTTCATCATTTTTATTTTCATTTAAAAAAGATAATAAACTATTTAATGAATTAATATTTAAAGATTTAATTACTTCAATATTAAAACTAGCTACTTTATCATCATATTTAGCTTCAATAATAACATTACCAACATTATAAGCAGTAACTAATCCATTTTTAACTCTTGCTATAAAATCATTACTTGATGACCAAATAACATTATCAATTTCTTTAGATAAAGTTAATTGTTGAGTAGAATTAACTTCCATTTGTAAATTACCTTGGATTTCTACTATATCATTAGAGTTATTAACTAGATTACAACTAGCTAAAAGTAGTGGTAATATTATAAAAATTTTATTTTTAATTTTCATTTTGGGCCTCCACAACTCTAAAATCACATTCATCGAAAATGTTTTTATCAACATTAGAAGTAACTCTTATTCTTGCAACACCAGCATTTAATCCTCTTAAAATAATATTCCTACCATATAAATCAACTTCTAAAGAAGCATATAAATATCCAGAAACAATACTAAAAGTTACTTCTTTTGAAGCATTACTAGGAGTAACAGTAAATCTAGATGATAAATCAATTGTTTTACCAACTTTTACTTCATGTTTAGTCCATTCATCTTCAGGATCAAATTCAATTTTTACTGGTTTAGGAGTTTGAACAACCACATTTATTTTCTTTTCAATACCATTTGAAGAAAAAGTTATAGTAGCATTTCCAGTAGTAGTGCATTTAATAGTTACACTACCTAAATAATCAGTATCTTTATAAACGCCTGTTCCTACTACATCAATTTGAATATCTACAAAGGCCATACTTGGTGCGACATCAAATATTTTATAATATATTTTTTCTCCTACATAAAATGTTGTTGTTTCATTAGTTAATGCTTCATCATTATAAGTTTTAATATCAAAAGAAGTTAAAAAATAATCACTAGGATTAACCAACATATCTTTATCTTCAAATCTTCCATTCCATGTCAATTGATATTTAAATTCTTTTTTAGTATCAATAGTTGCTTTAGTTAAATCAACTTTATTATCAACTAAATAATCTTTATATAAAGTTTGAATGTAATGAGCATTAATTAATTTTTCATTATTAAAAGTTAAAATCATATTTTTAACTGAATATAATTTTGTTAATCCCCATGTATCAGTAGTTTCTTCTTCATAAGAAACATTATAAACTATATTTTGATCAATAATTTTTTTAGCAATATTAGCTTTATTTAATAATAAATAATTATTACTATTGGTTAATATTTTTATTGAATTTATGACTCCAATTTCAGTAGTATTAACATCGTAATATAGTTCTTTAGAATCATAATTACCTAATTCATTTTCAATTCCATCATTATATCCTGCTTCAGGAAGAGTTTTAGTAATGACATAATCATTATTATTATAAGTACCAATAAATTTATATTCAGTAGATTCAATATCTTTTATTTCATTATTTTCAACATTATAATTTTTGGTTATTTGGTTAACACTACTTTTATAATATCTAGCTTCTATTTCTTGATATGTAGTATCATAACTTCCAATATTAAAACTTGAAACGTTAATAGTTGATAAATTATTTTTTTCATTATTAATATTAGTATTTAATAAATTAATGATGTCATTTTGATTATCTTCATAAACTTCTATTTCTTTTATATCTTCTTTATTATTAGAAACAACTTTTATTTGACCTTTACCGACTTTAAGAGCAGTAATTTCATTATTATTTACACTTAAAACATCTTCATTTAAAGAAACAACATTATAAGATTTATCTGTTGCATTATTAGGAAGAATATTTATTTCAAATGTTGTTGTTTCACCAACTTTTAATTTATTTTTATTTAATTTTAGTTCAATACTTTCTACTTCTACTTTAATTGATGAACTTGACGATGTAGTTGTAGTTGAGCTTTCAACTTTACTTGAACTTGATGAACTTACACTAGATGAGCTTTCTACATTACTAGAAGCACTAGAATTATTAGTATTGCTGCAACTAAAAACAAACATAGATAATAAAGATAAGATTAATATTTTATTTCTTCTCATGAATTTTACCACCTTTCTAAATATAGAAAAAAGCAACATGTTTATTAATGTTGCTTTTCAATATTATAATTTTTATTAAAGTATATCAACCAAATTAAATATAATTAGATTTTTTTCGATTAAATATTACATTTTTTATAGAAAAAATTTATAAAATATAAAAAAATCTAATATTAGTTGTTTTTACTTGGTTTTCTTTTACCAATTGCATAATAATCAACATTTTTTAATGCATAAGCATTTAAAACGCCTTTAAAATCAAAGACAACTGGTGTTTTCATATAATCAACAATTTCTTCATTTGTTAATGCTTTAAATTCTTTAGATTCATTTAAGAAAATAGCAGCATCACATGTTTTTAATGCTTCATCTAAAGTATTAGCATAAGCAAGTCTTTGATCTGATTTCATTTTCTTTCTAAATGCAGAAGTAGCAACTGAATCATATGCAATAATTCTACAATCTTCTTTTAATAATTCATCAATAACTTTATTAGCAGGAGATTGACGAATATCATCAGTATTACCTTTATAAGATAAACCTAAAACAGCAAATCTCTTAGTAGATAAATCATCACCATAAACTTGTTTTAATTTTTTAATTAATCTTGATGGTCTTCTATCATTCGCATGCATTGCTGCTTCAAGAACTCTTAATCTAACATTATTATTTTTAGCAGTTTGCATTAAAACTCTTGTATCTTGAGTTAACCATGGGCCACCAAAACCAATACCTGAAGATAAATATTTTTGTCCAATACGAGGATCAAGGCCAATACCATAACTTACTTCTTGAATATCAGCTTTAACAGATTCACATAAATCAGCAATTTCATTAATATATGATACTTTTACTGCTAAATAAGCATTAGAAGCATATTTAATTAATTCTGCAGATTCTGGAGAAACAATTAATAAAGGACAATCGAAATTAGCATATAATTCTTTCATAGCTAATTGAGCATTTCTTGTTGTTAAACCTACAACAATTCTTGAAGGTTGAAGCATATCTTTAATTGCAGTACCTTGAGAAATAAATTCTGGATTAGATACGACATCAATTTTATAATTATGATTAGTTAAATTCATCATAAAATCTTTAACTTCTCTATTAGTTCCTACTGGGACTGTTGATCTTATAACAACAATTACATCATTTTGTATTTGTCTACAACATTCCTTTAAAGTAACATAAAATCCAGTTAAATCACATTTACCTGGTTCTAATTCAAAAACCTCGTTACAAATAACGAGCATATTAGCTTTATAAACAGCATCTCTAAATTCAGAAGTAAATCTAATTCTATCAGAATATTTTACTAATTCTTCTTCTAATTTATATTCTTTAAATGTTGTTTCATTTCTTCTTAAAGCAGCAATTTTCTTTTTATCAGGATCAAGGGCAAAAACTTCATGTCCTTTGGCTGCAAAACCAATAGCATTTACTAACCCAACAAATCCAATTCCAATGACAGTAACTTTCATGTTGTCCTCCACTAAATCAATCATTTTTATTATGACATTTTCTAAAATCATTTGCAAACCCATATTATTTTTTTATATATAGATATTACAATTAAATATATGAAAGCGTTTCACAACTAAAAATAAAATTATTTAACCCTTTATTATAATTAGTATTTACCAATTAAAATGCAAAAATTTTGTAAAATTTAAAAAATTAGATTAATAATTTATTTAACCATATTATAATTACTTTTGATAATTAATAAAATATATTAAGGAGCTAATTATGGACTTCATTCTTCTAATAAAAAAAATAATTTTAGCAATCGTACAAGGTATTGCTGAAATTTTACCTATTTCTTCATCAGGTCATTTATTAATTTTTAGCGAATTATTACAAGTTGATACAAATGGCTTACGATTATTAATCTTTTTACATTTTGGATCTTTAGTTGCAATGATGATATATTATTGGAAAGATATTAAAGATATTATTGTTTCTTTATGTAAATTTTTATTTAAACATGATCGAGAAGAAAACACTATTTATTATTGCCAATTATTTTTAAAATTAATAGTAGCATCTATTCCTGCAGCAATTATTGGCTTTGCTTTAGGAGATATAATTGATAGATATTTAAGTAATTTATATTTTGTTTTCGTTTTCTTAATTGTTACTGGATTTTTATTACTTGCTAGTAGAAATATAAAAGGTAAAAAAACATTAAAAGAAATGTCATATTTAAGTGCTTTATCTATTGGTTTATTTCAAGGAGTAGGCGTATTACCTGGTATATCAAGAAGTGGCTCTACTATTTTTGGTGGAAAAGTAAATAAATTATCTAATGAAGAAGCAGCTCATTTTTCATTTTTAATGTTTTTACCAGTAACTGCAGGATCATTTTTAGTAGAAGTTATTAAAAATTTCCATAACATAATATCTACACCAAGTATGGATTTATTAAGTGATGCGATTGCAGTTATTATTGCAGGTTTTGTTACATATTTCTCAGTTAAATATTTATTTAAAATCATTAAAAAAGGCAAATTATATTATTTTGCCTATTATTGTTTTGCTGTAAGTGTAATTGGATTAATAGTTTGTTTCTGTTTACATTATGGTTATTAATCACCATAATCAGAACCACGAGATTTATTTTCTACATAAATTCCTAACATATCTAAAATATCAAATAAAGTAAGTACTATATAATCTTCTGCTTCTTTAGTAGCAGGTTCGTCTTCATATTCTTCATCAAGACCAGAAAAAATTACTTTTTTATTTTTTCTAACAAGACTTTCCATTTTATCTAAGACTAAATTAACCATATTAGGGTGGGTCATTTTAAAATTTGATAAATATGAATAAAATATTGGTTCTATATAAAATCTTGAACCATCATCATATTCATAAAGGGTACAAAATGGATTTCTTTTATCTTCAATTATTTTTAAATTATTAAATTCATCATATTTTTTCATTGTTATCACCTTTAAATAAATATAGAATAAATTTAAAGCATTTTCAATATGTGCTAGTATTAATGTATGGAAAAAAGTTTAATTAGTTTAGATATTTCTGCTTGTATAAATAAAAGAAAAAAATTTTCTTTTTTTAGTAAATTAATTTTTAAAGAATTATTACAAAGAGGTCATTTATTAATTTTTTCTTTTCCTTATGATATCATTAGTAAAAATTTTTATTATATAAAAAAATTACATTTATTTAATTATCCATTAATTTGTTTTAATGGGGGTGCGATAGTGTATTTAAATAGAAAAAAGAAAAGAATAAAAATAATTTATAATCCATTAAAAAAAGATGAAATAAATGATTTATTTTATAAAATTAGAGATATTAAAGTAGAATGTACTATTTATTATGAAGATAAAAATGAAATACATTATTCTCCATTTTTAAAAAAGACAATCAATAATGATGCCATTAGTGTAAAAATTTCTTTAAATAAAAATAATAAAGAAGATTTTGAAAAAATATTAAATAAATTATCTTATATTAATTATTACCTTTTAGAAGATGATGATAACTTGAATTATATTATTATTTCAAAAAAATCTAGTAAATTAGTAATGATAAAAAGATTACAAAAAGATTTTAAGATAAAAGATGGAAATGTTATTTGTTTTGAAAATAATCATTTTGATAAAGATTTATTAAATAATTATGAAAATAGTTATCTTCTAAAAGAAAGTAATATTACTTTATATCAAGAAGATAAAGTTTTTAAAAAAGGAATAATTAGAACATTAATTCATAATCATCGAGATTTATTTAATTAATTCTAAATATTTATTTTTAATATTTATATCATCAATTCCATTAACATTACATTTAATATTTTCAATGCAACCATTATAAATAGAAGAACATAAATCAAGAGCGATCTTTGCATCAGAAACTAAATTTTTATTTCCTATTTGACATAAGCGTGAACATAATTGTTCACATTTTTTAGTTAAAAAATATAATTGATAAGGAACTTCTGATCCATAAATAGAAGCTTTAGATATTTTTTCTTTATCTTTAGATTTATATGCTTCCATTACACTTTGATAAGCATAACCATCTTCATCAATTAAATTATGAGCTTTATTTTTTATTTGATTTAATTCTTCTTTTAAAAAGAAAATTTCTGTTTGTACATTTTCATATCCTTTTTTATCAAGAGTAAAATTACAAACCATTAATCCTAATGAGCAACTAGCTTCAAGAACTAATCCTAAACATGATCCTCCTCCAGGAACAGATTTTTTACTTGATAATAAATCAAAATATTCATTTATTGTTAAATCACTTAATTTCATTTTTTTCACCTTATTTAATTTTATATGAATAATTTAATAAATAACATTATTTTTTATTAAAATTAATATGTTATAATATCTTAGGTGATAAAATGAATATTTTAAGAAATGATACTAGTTTTTATATTGAAATTGATAATAATGTAATTGCCTATATTAATTTCATTTATAAAGATAAACAAATAATTGAAGTAACTAAAACTTTTGTTAGTGAAACTTATGCTGGTCGCGGTATAGCTAAAATATTAACTGAAGAATTAATAAAATATGTTCAAAATAATAATTTAAAAATTATACCAACTTGTTCATACACAAGAAATTATTTGCTTAAACACCCTGAATTATCTTCATTAATTTACTGATTTTTCTTAAAAGAATAATAATATATTATTAAAATCACTATAAACTTAACAAATTTTGTCTTTTATCTTGTTGTTATAGGCTAAAAATGTGTTATAATAAACAAGCAAATATTTTTTAGGAGGTTTTCTCTTTTATGGTAAAAACAAATTCAAAAGTATCAATTTCAACAAAAATAACTCTATATGCAAGTTTACTTTCTATATTAGTTTTATTTTTAACACCAATATTCTTTATTGATATGTTATCAAATGGTTTAAAAACTGTTTGGGGCTTTACAGCAATTTTAGGTTTACAAACAGATTATGATTTTAACTGGTATATATATATTGCTTGTTTAATTTTATTAATAATTGGTGTTACAACTTATTATATTGGTCCTAAAGCAAGAGGTTATTATATTTTCTCTGCAATCGTATATGTTGTTCTTGCTGTTGTTATTTTTAATAGTAAAGCTTGGTTTATTAATGGATCTATGCATTTTGAAAATACTGCTGTTGCTACTAATGGTGCTCATTTAGGTGTTGGTCCTTGGTTCAGTGGTGTTGCAACATGTGTATGCGCAATCGCTTGCTTAGTTGATTTCAAAACATATAAATTAAGATAATTTAATACAAATTTAAAATTAAAAAATTAATATCGCTTTCTAAATACATTAATAAGGAAGCGATATTTTTCATTTCATGAAATAATAAACTAAATGATTCTAAATTCATTGATAATTCTTGTCTACTTTTTTTAAGATAAATTCCTGCATTCTTAAAATTATTTGCACATCGATTTAAATATGTATTCTTTAAAGTAATTAAGCTTGTCTTATTTATCTTATTATTAGAAAGAATTATGTTATATCCTTTATCTATATTAGAAAATAATTTTAAATATATATTAAATAAATAATAATATTGTTGAAAATTTTTATTACTAATAAATATTTTTTCATTCATTTTATATTTTAAATCTTGATTAATAATTTTATTATGTTCTTTCAAAGCATTTATTAACCAAGATATATGATTGATATATTTATTTTCCATATTATTTTATATTCTTCAAAATATAATTGTATCCATTCATATTTACATGATTATCTTCATATACAAAAGAAGATAATTTATTAACATTTATATATTTTACATTATATTCATCACTTATTTCTTTAATTAAAGAATTGTATTGATTAACTAAATTATTTAATCTTTCTTCATAATTTCGATTAATTAAAGAATTATATAAAGGTATAATTACAATATTTGATGTATAAGTTGTTAATATATCTAAAGATTGATGAAAATAATAATCAAATAATTCTTTATTATTTTTTAACACTTCTTCATCGTAACTAAAAGAATAATTAGAAGTATTAATTAATCTTAATAATTCATAATTACCTATATTAAAAATAATTTTATTTGTCTTTTTTAAAACATCACTAATTTTATGAGATGTTTTTAAATTTAAACCATCTTTTTCTAAAATTGCATAAAAATCTTTCATGATAAAATTACTACTAGCAAATTCATCATTGAGATCTTTATATTCTTTTTTTAATAAAGTAGTTATTCTTTCTTCATTAATTAATATATTTTCTCCTAAATATAAAATAGTATTTTTAAAATTACAAGAACTTAAAATTAGACTAGGTAATAATATTAAATATTTTTTATTCTTCATATATTTTTATATCTGCACCTAAAGAATTTAATTTATCAACAAAATTTTCATATCCTCGATCAATATAATCCATGTTATGAATTACGGATTTACCTTCTGCAAGTAAACAAGCATATACCATACTAGCGGCCATTCTTAAATCAGTCGCATATAATTCTTGTCCTTGTAATGTCATAATCCCATTAATTAATATATTTTGATTTGATTCATATATCGCTCCTCCCATTTTTTTAAGAGGATTAACATGAGTAAACCTTGAAGAATATACTTTTTCTTTAATAACTGAAATTCGAGGAATTGCTAAACAAAAAACAGTTAATAATGGTTGTAAATCACTAGATATTTTTTCACCAGTTTCTATTAAACATGATTTATTTATTTTAGTTTTTCTTAAAACAACATAATCTTCACCTAAAATATAATCAATATCTAATAAAGAGAATAAATCTAATAAATCTCTATTATGTAATGGATTAATATTTTTAATTTTTAAATATGAACAAATTGTTGGTCCCATTAATAAAAAAGTCCCAGTTTCAATCCTATCAGGAATATTTTTAAATCTTATTCCATGTAAAACGCTTCTTTCAATATATAAAGTTTTATCAACTAATGTTAGTTTACCACCCATTTTTTTAATCATATCGATAAAATGCAATATTTCTATTTCTGTACAAATATTTTTTAAAGTAATATTTTTTTTACTAGAAATAGCAAATAAAATACCATTTATTGTCGTACCAAATGATGGATATGGTAAAGTATATTCTTCTATATCATTTTCATGATAATCAAAATAATAATTATCTTCTTTTTCTAAATAATCAACACCAAAATTTTTTAATAAATCTAAATGATAATTAATTGGCCTATTTACAAAATTACAACCTCCAGCTTTACTAATTTCTAATTTTTTAAATCTATTAATTAAACTACCTATTAAATAATAAGAGGCTCTAAATTTTTTTACATCATCTATACATAAAGATTTATTTTCTATTGTAGATGCATTTATTTTTAAAATATTATTATTGAATTCTGTTTTTATATTTAAATAAGATAAGATTCTAATAAAAGTTTCAATATCTTTGATACAAGGTATATTTTCTAAAATCATTTCTTCATTAGTTAATAAAGCGCCTGCAATTAAAGTAAGTGCACAATTTTTAGATCCAGATATTATTACTTCACCACTTAATTCTTTACTTCCATGTATTAAATAAGTTTTTGCCATTTTTCTTCACCATTTTGTTAAAATATATTCTTAAATTTAATAAAATAGACTATTTTACATTGTCAAATTAATATTTCTTTACTAAAATGTTTATTAATAAAGCTTAATTAACATAATAAGCATATAAAGAAAGGAACAAATATTATGATTTCTAAAAAATTAGCAATATTAGTTTTAAATGAATGTTTAGCAACAGGTGCTGATTTTGCTGAAATATTTATTGAAGATACTAATGTAGAAAACATTTCATTAGACAATGGAAATTGTGAAACTTCTACTGATTCAATAATATATGGTGCAGGTATTAGACTTTTAAACAAATTACAAAGTGTTTATGGTTACACTAATGATTTAAGTAAAAATGGTCTATTAAAATTAGCTAAAACTCTTGCTTCTTCATTTAACGAAGAAAGAAAAGTTACAGTTACAAAAATTACAAAAGTTAAAAATAAATATCATCATCAACCTAAAATTGATTATTCAACAATTTCAAAAGAAGATAAAATTAAATATCTTTTAAAAGGTAGTGGTGCATGTAAAAATTATGATGAAAGAATAGTCCGTGTTATGGCAGGCTTTTTAAATCGTCAACAAAAAGTTTATATTTTCAATTCTGAAGGTCGCTATGTTGAAGATACTAGAACTAGAGGTAGAGCATTTATTTCTGCTATTGCTTCTAATGGAGACGCTATTGAATCAGCATTTGAAGGTCCAGGAGCAAGTAAAGGATTTGAATTTTTTAATCAAGAAATTGATTTTGAAAAATTAGGTAAAGAAACCGCTGAATCAGCAATTACAATGCTTAATGCAAAAGAATGTCCATCAGGAAAAATGCCAGTTATTATTGGTAATGGATTTGGTGGAGTTATTTTCCATGAAGCATGTGGACACTCTCTTGAAGCTTCTGCTGTAAGTAAAAATTTATCTGTTTTCTCTAATAAATTAGGTACTAAAATTGCTTCTGATATCGTTTCAGCAGTTGATGATGGCACTATTGAAGGTGGTTGGGGAAGTGAGAATTTTGATGATGAAGGTAACCCAACTCATCGTAATTTATTAATTAAAGACGGTATTTTAACTTCTTATTTAATTGATCCATTTAACGGTAGAAGAATGAATGCTAAAGAAAATGGTGCTTCAAGAAGACAATCTTATAAATATGAACCAACATCAAGAATGTCTAATACATTTATTTTAGCAGGTAAATCTACTCCTGAAGAAATTATTAAAAATACTAAATTTGGTTTATATGCTAAAAAATTAGGTGGCGGTTCAGTCAATCCTGCTACTGGTGAATTTAATTTTGCTGCTAATGAAGCATATATTGTTGAAAATGGTAAAATATCTTATCCAGTTAAAGGTGCTACATTAATTGGTTCTGGTAAAGAAGTATTATTAAAAATTGATATGATTGCTAACGATTTACTTAGAGCCCAAGGTATGTGTGGTGCAGCTTCTGGATCTATTCCAACTGATGTTGGTCAACCAACCATTAGAGTTTCTGAAATGACTGTTGGTGGTAGAGGGGAGAAAATTAACTAATATGAAATTTGATAATTATTTTTTAAAAGCAAAAGAAAAAGGCATTAAAGAATTAGAATTATCTTATTCTAAAGATTATTCTTTATCTTTTTCTTTCTTCCGTGGTGAAGTAGAATCATATTCAACTTCTACTCTTTCTTCTTTATCAGCAAGAGGAACATTTAATAATAAAGCTGGTTATGTTAATACAGAAAAAATTGATAGAACAACAATCGATTTTGTTATTGATAAAATTATAGAAAATGCTTCTGTTAATAATTCTTCTGATGAAGTTATTATCTTTAAAGGTAGTGAAAAATACCAAAAGAAAAATGTTTATAATCCTAAATTAGAAAAAATAAGCATTGAAGAAAAAATGGCTTTAATTAAAGAAATTGAATCATTAATTAAAAAAGCAGACAAAAGAATTACTGATATAGAAATAGGATATTCTGAAGGAACTACTGAATATAATTTATTAAATTCTTATGGTTTAAATTTAAAATCTAAAACTAATTCTTTCTCTATTTACGCTCAAGCAGTTGCAACAGGAGAAGATGGAGAAACTAAAACAGGTTTTAAATCAATTATTGATAATGATTTAGATAAATTTAATGTTAATGAATTTGTTAATATAGTTGTTGATTCCACTATTTCTCAATTAAATGGCAAACCATGCGAATCTAAAAAATATAAAGCAATTCTTAATCCAGAAGTTACTGCTTCATTAATGGGATTTTTTGTTTCTAACGCTATTGCTGACGAAGTACAAAAAAACACATCTTTATTCAAAGGAAAATTACATCAAAAAGTTGCTTCAAGTAAAGTAACAATTGAAGAAAGGCCTTTAGATAAGAACCCATTTTTCAGATATTTTGATGATGAAGGTGTTGCTACATATAACAAAAAAATTGTTAATAAAGGTAAATTAGAAACATATTTATATAACTTAGCAACTGCTAAAAAAGATGGTGTTAATTCAACAGGAAATGGTTATAGAGGTGGGGGAAAAGTTGGTACATCTACTACTAATGTTTGCTTAAAACCAGGTAAATTAACTGAAGAAGAATTATTTAATTTAGTCAACGAAGGAATTTACATTACTGATGTTGAAGGCCTCCATGCAGGTATGAATCCTCAATCAGGTAACTTCTCATTACAAGCTAAAGGCTATTTAATCAAAAATGGCAAAAGAGATACTCCTGTATGTTTAATTACAGTAGCAGGTAACTTATTTAAAATTTTTAAAGATATTAAAGAAGTTGCCAATAATGTAGAACGTTTTGGAGATACTTCTTCATGTTCAGTTTATGTTAAAGAAATCGCCGTTTCTGGTATTTAATTAAATTAAAATATAATAAAAATAGAATAGATGATTATCATTTATTCTATTTTTTTAATTTAATAATTTATCAATTAAGTCAGCAAAATAATAATATAAAGGAATAGCTAAGAAAATAAACCAATATGGATGCCATAAATTAAATTGGAGGCCTAATATTAAATAAATAATTATAATTAATATTGCAAAATTGAATTCTTTAAATTTCCTTTTTTCAATAGCGTTAAATATAGAATCAACAATTGGTATTAATAAAAATATTATCCAACCTGGATGCCATAAATTTAATAAAATTCCAATTACTATATATGCAATAAGACAAACCAATAAAGATAACATCAAAATTATTTTTTTAACAATATAAAAAACTTCATTTTTATAGATTGGTTCTTCAAAATTATCTTTATATGAATAAACTAATTCATCAAGAGAAACATTTAATACTTTAGCTAAATTAATTAATTCACTAGCATTAGGTTCTAATTCTCCTTTTTCCCAATCAATAATTAATTGAGTATCAACATTCATATATGACGCTAAATCTTCTTGAGTTAAACCTTTATCTTTTCTTAATTGTATAATTCTTTCATTTAATTTCATTTATTTATCCTCAATTTCTTCTTTTATATAATATAAAGGTCTTTTTTGAGTTTCTATTAAAGTTCTTCCTACATAATTACCAACTATTCCAATACATATCAAAATAATACTACCCCAAATAGAAATAGTAGAAAGAACAATACCTAAAGTTCCTAAAACTTTTGTTAATTTAAGAATTAAAAATATTATAAATAATATTATTGAAATAATTAAAAATCCGATTCCTAATAATAAAATCCATCTTAATGGTTCAATAGAATTTGAAACAATGGAATCACCAGCTAATCTAAACATTGATTTATAATTATAATGAGTTTTTCCTTTTATTCTTTCTGGTCTAGCAAATTCAACTTCTGCTGTTGGAAATCCAACATAAGGAACTTCTACTCTAAAAACACGATTTGATTCAGTTAATTCATTAATATAATCAACTACTTTTCTTGTCATTAATCTAAAATTACCTACATTACTTGGTATTTTATTTTTAGTTGATAATTTATTAATTATAGAATAAAATCCTTCTGCTGTTATTCTTTTTAAAAACGGATCTTTTTCTCTATTAATTCTTTTAGCATTTACAACATCATATCCTTCTTCATATTTCTTTATTAGTTGAAGAATAACTTCTGGTGGATCTTGTAAATCAGCATCCATTACAATAATTATATCCCCATTAGATTGTTTTAACCCTGCACATACAGCAGCTTCATGACCAAAATTTCTTGAAAAAGAGATAATTCTAATGTTACTTTGTATTTTTCTTTGTTTTTTTAACAAATCAAGAGTTCTATCTTTTGATCCATCATCAACACAAGTAAAAGAAACTTTATATTTATTATCTAAATTTTTTATAACATTATTGGCAGTTTCAAAAAACAAAGGAATCATTTCTTCTTCGTTATACATTGGAACAACAATTGATATCTTTTTCATAAAAATCTCCTTTAAGTAAGTATAACACTACTTAAAAAAAAGAAAAATGATTTAACTTATTATTTGTTATTGTTTATATTTTATAATCTTTTTAATGATAAATATATATATTTTTTATATATCATAATTGTTATTTATATAAATTATATAATTATTTTAACCATTTATTTGTTTTTTGTTGAAAAAACACATCTTAATTAATTATACTAATTGCAATAAAGTATATCTTACTTTATAGTTTTGATATTCTTTTATTATTAATTAAGTATTTTAATTACTTAAAATTAGTTAATTTTTATAAATAACTTAAATTATAAATTTAACTTAGAGGAGGAGAAAAATGAAAAAATCAAGATTGTTATTTGCGCTTGTAATTGGTGCGTTTGGAACTTTTTCTTTAACTTCTTGTGAACAAACTGTTTCAAGTGTCGATTCAATCAGTGTTACTGCACCAGAAGAAGAACTAGTAGTTGGACAAACAATCGATTTAAAAGATTACATTAAAGGTATGGTTGGTGAAACTGCATATAACATTAATTTTAGAATGGACAATAAAACCCAATCAACTGCTTCTATTGAAGGAACTAAATTGACAGTAAAAGCTGAAGGTTCAATTAGAATTTTAGTTGAATTTGATGGTAAGACTGCTTCATTTAAAGCTACCGCTATTTCAGAAGCTAAAAAGAAATTCAAAGATTTAACCCAAAATGTCACATCAAATTATTATGTTGATAATTTACAAAGAAATGGTAAATCATTAACAGAACTTGAAAAAGAAAATTCAGAATTAAAATTAGCAGATAAAGGTTTCTTACATAATTCATTCTATTTTGCAACATGTGAAGATGAACAATTTGTTATTAATGGCACAAATAATTGGATTGGATTATTAAGAACAATGAATGGATATTCTTATAATTTTGAAATGAGTGATCTTCAAGGAGCTGATTTTGAAGTTATGCCTGGTGTTCAAATGGATATCAGTGGTTATTATCAAAGTTATAATTTCCCAATTCTTTATAATTATGTAAAAAATAATTCTATTTTTAAAACAGTTACTAAAGATGATGGTACTTCTTATTTAATTACAGAACAATCAGATTATGCTGATGTATGGTTAACATGTGCTTATGGTGGTGTTTTCGGAACATTCTCAAACTATAGAATTTCTAAAGGTGCTTTAAAATTAGAATTCAAAGATGTTGTAAAAACAAATAATGAAAAAACAGAAGCATTAATTGTTTCTACATTAGTTTATGGAAACGTTGAGGGCACTACTTACACTGCTGAAAATCCATATGTTTTAACAAAAGGTGCTGTTTTATTTGATAATGAATTTACTTCAATTAAACCAGTTAATGAATATATTGATGCTGGTAAGAAGCCTGATCAAATTAAAGCTAAAGAACTTGAAGTAGCAGTTAACAAATTTAAAAAATCTGGTATTTATACTTTAGAATCTGAATTATATTGGACAAGATATGATGAAACAACTAAAAAAGATGAAAAATTATCATCTACTCCAAGTAATTTAAATTCTTTTGCAAAAAATTGCGCTACAAGTAAAATGACTGGTTATATTACTAAAGATGGTTTCTTCTATGAAATGAGTTCTTCAGAAAAACTTGGTGTAGTAAAACATAATGATAAATATTATACTGTTTCAAATGCTGATTCATCAGGTTCAATATCTAATACAATTTCTGCAACAACTACAACTGAAAATATTTGGAGAATTAATTCAAATAGATATAGTATTAAAAATATTGCTGAAGATGAATATATTAAAAATCTTAATGTTGCAAGCAAAACAACATCAGAAGGAAAAACTATTTTTGAAGTAAATTATCCAACAAGTAATGGTTTCTTTAGTGCAAACGCTGAAGCAGTTTTAGATGGTGGTACAACTTATAAATTATTTGCACAATCATCTTCTTCATCTATTGAAATGTTTGCAGCAACTCAATGTGAAGTAACAGTTACTGAGACAGAAGTTGTTATAGATATTTATTATAGTTATAATAGTACATACACTTATCATATCGTAAATACATTTAAAGATTTAGGTGTTGATAAATTAACTTCTAAATTAGCAGGAATTACTTTCCCTGAAAATTAATTAATATTTAATTAAAAAGATTATCTAAAATTAGGTAATCTTTTTTTATTGCATATAATATTTTAGTTTTTATAATATTTCTAATTTTTTAGAATAATTTTTTATATATTTTTATTTTTATATTTTTATTTTTATTAATTTTATATATTTATTTGTTGAATTAAATATCTTTTTTACATATACTTTTAATATCTTAAAGGAAGGTGAGACATGAAGAAAAAAATATCTATATTATGTATTCCATTTTTTTTAATAAGTTGCTCTGTAAATTTAAAAACTAACAAAGATTTCTCTTATGGAAAAACAACTTATTTAGAAAATGGTGTTGAATGTTCTTTAGATGTGCAAACTCTATATAGAAATAGTGGTTATCCACATTTATCTTCTACTAGTAAAAGCATTTTAGTTATTCCTTTAGGATTTAATGATGAAAATTTAGTTAACATCCAAACGCAAGAAAATATTAATAAACTAACAAAAGCGTTTAATGGTGATGAAAATGAAAATTTTCAATCAGTAAAAAGTTTCTATCAAAAATCAAGTTATGGTAAAGTCAATTTAAATGCCGATATTATTTCTAATTGGCTTATATATGATGGAACAAGTAAAGAATTTCAACAAAAATATAAACAAGAAACATTAGGTTTAGGAGCATGTGAATATATTAAAGAAAAATATGAAGAAGAGTTTTCTAAAGAAAATCATGGTTTATTAGGTGTTAATGCTAAAGATTTATCTTATTATGATCAAGATAATGATGGATTTGTTGATTTTATTTGGATTATTTATTCTCAAACAAGTGACAAAATTCCTTCAAGTGATTGGTGGGCTTATGTCTCTTATACACAAAATAAATTTGAAAATAATAATACACAAATACAAACTTTTGGTTTTGCCTCTATTGATTGGTTAAATCGTAATAATGAATGTGATACTCATACTTATATTCATGAAACTGGTCATGCATTTGGTTTAGTTGATTATTATGATTATAACAATTATTGGTCACCTCTAGGAAAAATTGATATGATGGATTCTAGTATTGGTGATCATAATGCTTTTTCTAAATTTACTTTAGGTTGGCTTAACCCATTAGTAGTAGATTCTACAAGTGAAATAACATTAAAATCTACTTCATTATATGGTAGTTGTTTTATTATTCCTTCACCAAATTATAATGGTACAGCATTTGATGAATATATCATGGTAGAATTATTAACTCAAGAAGGTTTGAATAAAGAAATTGATGAATTATCCTCTCCAGGTATTAGATTAACTCATTGTGATGGTAGAGTTTTCTCAACTAATCATGATGATTATTTATTAAATCCACAAGAAGGTACATCATTTAGAGTAGGAAATACTTATAAAGGAAGAAGTGGAATAAAAATTGATTCAGATTTTTTTAATAACGATGATAAAAAATATTATTCACTTATTTCTTTAATTGAAAACAATATTAAAGAAAAAAATTGTTTAAATGATTATTCATTTTCTTTAACTAATAATTCATTATTTAAAAAAGGAGATTATCTTGATTTTACCAACTTAAAAGGTTATCAAAAAGATTATTTTCCAAGTAATTCAAATTTATGGAACAAAGCTAAAACAATTACAGGATGGAAAAATAATTCTATTCAAAATCAGACAATTGATTCAAAATGTTCTATAAATTATTCAATTAAAATTAAAGATATCTATAAAATAGATAATCAATATGAAGCAAAAATTTTAATTACAAAGAAATAAAGGAGAGATAGAGATGAAAAAAAATAAAATATTATTATGTTCATGTTTGCTATTTTCATTATTTAGTTGTCAAAGTCAAGAAACAACTTCAAGTAGCCAAACATCACAAGTAGAAGATAGTATTGTTGAATTACAAACAAATCCAGTTAACAAAATATCATCTACTGGTGTCTTAATCGATATTGCAGTAAATAGATGGTTATGTGTTGGAGTAGAATACACAGGAACTTTTTCTTTTTCTAGTCAAACAGATCAAACTGCTAGAATAGAAAATTCTAATCCAGAAAATATAGAAATTTCATTAAAAGAAAGTTCTGGTATTAATGCTTTAACATTTAAAGCTAAAAAAGCAGGCGATACAATTTTACAAATTTATGATAGTGATGGTGTTTTAAAATATAGAAATGTTATTAAAGCAAGAAACAAAATTGCTGAAGATAAACTTACTGATTTTTTAATCAATGTTGATCATTTCCAAGCAGTTGGTCTTAATGGTGAATCTTCATTAACATTTTTATCTAGTAAAAGTGCAGTTTTTTCTGGGTTTGATGGTGGTCAAGATTTAGGTAATATTAATTTTACTTATAAATTTAGTGGCAACTCAAGTAATAGTGATGATGAATATGAATTTACAATTACAGAATTTCCAAATGATATTAATGATTTACAATGTGTTAAATTTTATTTAGATTTCACTGGTTGTATGTTACATTTAATGACTGCTAATATTACAGTCGATATTTATTTACCTGTTTATTCAGCGTAAAAAGAAAGGTTTAAAAACATGAAAAAAAATATATTATATTTAATTCCAGCTTTATTATTAGGAGTTTTAACTGGATGTGATACTAATACTTCAAGTGGAGTTACTTCTAGTACAGCTTCTAATGGAGGCTCAAATACTTCACAAACTACTTCATCTCAACCAGTTACAAGTGTTGAAGAAACTTATGTTATTGTTACTAAATCATATGTAGGTTTAACTATAACACCAAGCAAAACAAAAGCTAAAAAAGGTGAAACAATTACATTAACTTTAGAATTACAAAGTGGATATAAATTAAAAAAATTATTTTTAAATGATTCTACTAATGGCTTAACTAAAACAAGTGATACTACTTATACATTTGTTATGCCTGATGAATCAGCTGTTATTACTGCTGAATTATCTATTGAAGGCGATGTTGTAATTCAAGGTTCTTTAGCTTTTGCGCTTAATTTAGATTCTACAACTGGTATTTATTCAGCCAAAGGTGTAGAAGTTAAAGATACAGCTTATTTAACTTATGTTGTTCAAGGCGTTTCTCAAAGTGTATTAGCTATTGATAATACTAAATGTTTTGCTGATATTAGCTTAGCTACATCACAAAATGGTTCATTTGGTTTAGCAGGCAATGCAAAATATGATTTCTTTTATGATCCTAATAATGGTGATACTCCATGTTATATTGTTAGAACAGAAGTATTAAACGTTCCAGCAAGCGCTAACGATGTTAAATCTTTATTTTCAGGCAGTGTTAGAGCAGAAGATACTACTTTCCCACAAAACGTTAATAAAGTAACATATTCAAATTCTGCTACTGGTGATGAATATGTTTGGGAAGATTATGAAAATGGCTCATTAGCAACTTCTGTTAAAACAAATTCAAATAAAACTAAAACAACTTCACATGTATTTAAACAAATATCTAAAGATGCTTCTACAAATAAAAATGTTTATACAGTCGTAGATAATTATGTAGAAGGTGCAAATGGCAATAATGATTCAACTAGATTAGATGATTCAAAAGCCTTTTCTGGTAAATATGATATTGTTTCAGAATATTCAGCAGGTTTAAAAAATTACCAATTTTTAGATCATTCACCAAATCCTACTGAAGATGCATATTTTGATGCTCATCATTATTCTCATGATATAAATTCTTTAGATTTTGATATTCATTATGGTTATAGAACAGGATTTGATTCTACATATGATTCAACCTTATTAGATTTTGATGTAAAAGTTAGTTCTGTTACTAATGAAGATGGTTCATTTACTACTACTATTAAATCATTTAAATCTTATGATGAAAGTAAAGATGCTTCTTTAGGCAGTACTGCACAATATCATTATGAATATTTAACAGTTTTAACATTTACTAAAGCAGGTGCACCTTTAAGTGGTAGTTATAAAGAAACATATTATGGTAAAGATGCTTATGATGTTACTAAAGGTGAATTTTTAACTGGTGGAGAAAATTTAGGTACAATCAAAAAAGAAGTTCATTTTGCTTATGGTTATGGCGAAGCTAAAAAAGAAGCAATTAGTTTTGATACAACTCCTTATTTTATTACAAGATTAGATAATTTAAAAGTTACTAATTCAACAACTAATGCAGATAACACAGTTCAACAAAATGATACAGTTAATGATTTTGTTTCATTTACTGCTTTTCCAGAAACTGCTCTTGATGCATGGCAATATGGTATAACAAAATCTTCTAATACTTCTATTATTGGTTCAAAGAGCGCTACAGATCCATTTACTTTTAAAGCTTATGGTGTAGGACAATCAAAATTAACATTTTCTAATCACACATTATCAAGTGGAATTAGTCAAGATGTTAATGTTAATGTCGTAACAACTTATAAAGTAGATGGATTATATTTACAAGCTTTTGGAGCGTACTCTGATGATGAAATAACTGCAAATACAGCTTATGTTAATGCAGGATTTATTAAAAAAGCTCATATTTATGCTACTTCAAGAAACACAGGTAAATACGCTAATGAATTTAAATGTAATATTTCTGCTACTTCATCAAACCCTGATTTATTATCAGTAATTATTGATAATGATGAACAAACAATTACTTTTGATGCTAAAAAAGCTACTGTAAAAGAAGCTACAAAGGTTACAGTTACTTGTACTACAGATACTAATGACACAGGCTTTACTGGTCTTACAATTACAGTTACTATTATGCCATATACTAAACCAGCTAAAACATTATTTACTACATGGACTGATAATGATGGTATTTCATTAACATTAAAACAATATGTAGAAGGAGATACAACAACTTATTCAACATTAGTAGTTGATAATAAATCATATACTTTCGAATTTGTTTATAATGAACAAACAGGTGCATTTAATACTTCTTCTAAGTCAGGCTTAGATGTTATTTTATTAAGTTATGATTATGTAGAAGATCAAATGGGTGTATTTGCAGTTAGTGAAGGTAGCTGGGAAGGATTAGATTCAGTTACAAGTGGAGAAACATTATGTGGTTCTGGAACTTATGATGATGAAGCTGGAGAATATCAAGTAGAAAAATATTATTTCTTAGATAGAAAATAGAGGTTATTATGAAAAAAGGATTTCTATATTTACTTTTAGCTTCTTGCCTATTATGCAGTTGCGATAATAAAAAATTAGATAATTATGATATTACTCCTATTAAAGAACAAGATTTAGTAGTTAATGATGTGTATGAAGCCGTAAATAAGCTTCATACACTAAAAAACTATACAATAAATATTAAAATAGAAAGTGATACTGAAAATACTGAATATTATAATATTTATGCAGAAAAATATTTTTTTAATGGATATGAAGGCTTAGAAGAAGGTTATATTCAAGACCATAATGGAGTATTTAGAATTAATTATTATAACAATGAAATTATTGCTTCAGAATTATATCTTGATGAAAATAAACAAGTTATTAAAGATCTTTGGTCATCAAATTTAGTACCAAGTTGTCAACAAATGAATTTAGCAAATTTTGAAAAAGCAAGAAATCAAACCACTTTTGAAATTCCAAATAAAAAAGATAGATTAATTGCTATGGATTTATTTGATTTAATAAATACTAATTATAATTCTATGAAAGAATGTAGTTTTTCTTTATTAGGCACAAGAATGGATACTTTATATTTAACAATTAAATTTGATAACGCTACATTTGTTGGTCATTTTAATGATTTTGGTAATAGTAAATCTCCAGAAGTATTAAATTATAAATTAAAAAATTATTCTTATTCTACTATCCATAAAGATTTATTAAAAGCTAAAGAATTATTCGCTTTAAATAATTATAAAAGAGTTTGTTATAAAAATGAAAATCCTAATGATACAATCATAGGTTACGAATGGTTCAATGAAAATTATTGGTATGGTGATTTTATTTATGAAAATATAGATTCAGGAAGTCTATATGCTGAACAAGGATTTCTTGGTTTAAATGAAAAAACTAAAGATGGTGTTTATTATGATGGCGCGTATTTATTTTTCTTAGATGAAGAATATAATATACAAAGTACTTTATTTACTAAACCAGCATTTACAACTAATATTTCTTCATTAGTCGATATTATGAATTATCCATCTAAAATGGTAATGTGGGATTATAATTTACAATTCTTTGAATTTGTAGAAAATCAAACAGAATATCCAGATAAAAATCTATTTGTTACTAATGATGTATATATCATTCAAGATTGGATTAACAATTTCCAAATATCTTTAGATACAGGTTCATCTACTGCAACTATATATGATCTTAGAATTATAACTGATATAGTTGATAATTTAGATGAAGAATCAACAATAATTTTCCAATTCGATTATATGCTTGATGGTAAAATTTATGGTTTACAAAGAGAATTTATTGATTTCGGAAAAGCCAATATTAAAAGTGTAGATGATTTATATAATACATTTTCTGATAAGTAAGAGTTAGTCTCTTACTTATTTTTTTATATATTTATTATATCTATACTTTAGTTATTTGTATCTTTTATAAATTAATAATATTTTTTTATAATATTTTTTTATATTTTAAAACTTTTTAATTGATTTTTCAAATATCAATTCATATACTTATGTTAATAAAAGTGAAAAGCGAATTAAATCATCGGCATTAGTTCAAAACTTTTATCAATTTGTTAGTTTTATTAAAAGTTTTAATATTACTTTTTTCTTTTATTGTTTAAAAGGAGATTAATTACAATGAAAAAAATTTTAGTTTTACCTCTCGCTCTTGTATCTTTATTAGCAGTTGGATGTGATAAAGTTCCTTCTAGCGAAACTAGTTCATCAAGCGAAGCTAGTTCAAGTGTAGTAAGTTCATCATCAAGTGTAGTAAGTTCCACTTCTGTAGCTGTTGCTCATGCAATTCATGTAGTAAACAATGAAGAATTAGGAGTCACTCTTGAAGCAGATGTTACAAGTGCAGTTAAAGATATTACAATAACAATAACTGTAACAAATTCTAAACCTACCAAAACATTAGTAAAAGGAATTCATGTTAATGGTGGCGATTTAATTGAATTAAAAAGTGATAATACAGCATCTTTTAAAATGTTAGATGAAGATGTAGTTGTTACTGTAGAAGCTGAAGAATTAACTTATTTATTACATGATAAAACAGAAGGCCTTGCATGTTTATCAGGCTTACCAGAAAAAGCATTTGAAGGTGATTTAATAACATTTACAGTCTTTACTAAACCTGGTTTTACTTTCCTTGATAAAGTAGTAGTTTTTCAAGGTGAAGAAGAAACAGAAACTTTTAAAGAAGTTCCTCTTACCACTACTGAAGCATATAAATATCAATTTGTTATGCCTGCTAGTGAAATAAGTGTTAAAGTTACTACAGAAGCTACTATGTACGCGGTAACTAAAGGTGAAAATAGTTCAAATATTTCTTATACTAAAAACACTGTTACTAATTCAACTGCATCAAACTTATATGCTTCTGTAGGCCAAATTGTTGAAGTTGGTTTAAAAGATACTGATACAGCTAAACCTACTGGTATTTCTGTAAATGGAATGGAAATAACTACACCTACTGAAGAAGGTGGATCAGCATTCCAATTCGCTATGCCAAGTAGACCTGCTACTATTGATGTATTAACTACACCATATTATAGACCTCTTAAGAAAGTCGAATCTGAACATTTAAAATTAACATTCTTATCTAGAGAAGAAACAGTAGATGAAGAAACAAATGCAAAAACATTTACATATACTGAAATTACTCAATCAGTTGCTAGAGAAGATGTTTATGTTAGAGTAACTGGAGTAACTGAAGATTTTGTAGTTTCTTCAATGGAAGGTAATTATAAAACTAAATATTCAGACTCCAATTCATTAACTATCACAAAAGACACTGATGATGAAAATGAAGCAAATCTTTATACATTTAGATGTCCAGTTAGTGATGATATCACTGTTACAGTTACAGAAGAAAATTTAACTACTTATAAAGGTCAACCATTTGTTGGTAAATATAAATTCGTTGAATTATATCGTCAAGGTTCTAAAACAGATTCTTTATCAAGTACAGCTGAAATTAAATCTTCTGGAAAAATAGAAGCAACATCTGGTAAACCATTTACATCAAGTATTATTTCTAATCATGATGCAGAAAATAAACGTTTAACTTTATTAAAAGAAGGCTCTGATAAATTTTTCATGTCTTATGAAGGAGATTTAGGTTATACTCCATTTTCTGATAATAAAGTTTATCAACAAGATGCATTCTTCATGGTCAAAGATGATGGAACAACTTTAACTTATAAATCAAATATTTTTGGTCAAAAGGCATCAGGTAAAACATATTTTGCAGTAGAAATTTTCACTAAAGAAAATAATGTTGAAACATTTAAAAATGGATTCTTTGTTGATTTCACTGATGAAAAAAATCCAAAATTATTTATGAATGTTACATTTGAATTTACTAAAGGATCATTTGTTTCAGATAAAAATGCAGAATATAAAGTTAAAAAAGGTGAAACATTAGTTGCAGATGTTGCAAATTGTGGTTCTTCATTATATGCACTTCGTGATGGTTTACAAGCAACATATACTGGCGCTAACGGGGAATTAGTCTTAGATGGTTTAGGCACTGCTACTTATAAAGAAAGCACTTGGAGTTATGCTTTTGATAAAGAAACAAATGATTTAACTTTAACTAGTGGTGGTAATTCACTTACTTTAGGTTTAACTTTAACTGATAAAACATATGTTGAAAAAGGTGCTGTAGCAGCTGAAAATGATTTTGATGGAAAAACATTCCAAGGTTCTTGGACAGTTGATGATGAAGGTTATTTTATTAAAGTCACATTTGGAAAAAGTGGTGCAGCCGATGTTGTAATTAAATTTGGTGTAAATGGAACTGGTTCACAAGCATATCCATTCTCAAGTAATAAAGAATCTGATACTTATGTTGTTAATAATGATGGAACTATATCATTAACTATGCATGAAGGTTCTGATGAAAAAGTTTTAATTCTTACTCCAAATGAAACAAAGACTACTTTAACAATCGATAAAGATTTCAATTATGGTTATAAAACTAAAGGCGTCGTTCTTTCTTTGGTTTTGTAATATACATCTCTCCTCAATGCGCTCCTTCGGGAGCGTATTTTTATTTTAAAAATATATTCAATATGTTATACTTACTCTAAGGAAATAATTTATGGAAAATCAAACAAAAGTTAATTTATGGACTGAAGAATTATTAAATAAATGTAAAAATAACGGTTTAGTTAATTTTAATTTTCAAAATGAAGTTAATCTTCGTATGACTAATTATCAATACGATGAAATTTTTTCATTGCTTATGAATGGTTTTCCACTTAAAATAAATGAATTAGATTTAACTAATAAAACATTAGCCCAAGCTCTTGATGACGCGACTAATGAAGATAAACAAAATAAAAAAAATCATATTTATACTGCTGATGATAAAAATATTCAAAGAGAGAAATTAAAATATTTATTAACAAAAGATAATTTAATATTAACATTTGGTTTACTAGATTATTTTGAAGATAAAAATATGAATATTAAATCTGCGCCTTTAGTTTTAATGCCTATTAAATTAGAATATATTGAAAATAATAATAGTTATCAAATATCTAATATTAATCATGAATTATATTTAAATGATTATTTAATCAATAAATTAATTGAAGAAAGAAGAATTGATATTTCTTATCCTTTAGAAAGCAATTTTTCTTTAATTGAATATTTTACTTATGTATCTACAAAAGTTAGAAATTATCATTTTTCTGTAAATAATGGCTGTTTTATTACTTGTTTATTAAATCAAGAAAGCTTTTATCAATATAAAGATTTCCAATTAAATCAAAAATTTATTTTAGATTTACCTATTGTAAAATCTATTTCTTATTTAAATTCTGAATTTTTTAATTTTAATAAAATTACTTCTTCTAAATTATATAATCAATATTTATCTTTACTTAATTTAGATAATGATGAATATAAGATTTTAAAAAGAATTAATCAAAGAGAAAATATTGTTTTAAGAACAAATTTAAAAGAAAATAAAGATCATTTATTATTAAATGTTATTTATGATTTTGTATTAAATAATAAAAAAATATTAATTACCTATGATGAAAATAATTATTTACAAATATTAAAATTTATTAAAGATAATTCTTTAGAAGAATACACTTTAGATTTATCAAAAAATAATACAAATAAAGAGAACATTATTAATAGATTTACATCTCAAGATAATTTAGATTTTGATACAAAATTATTAGAGCAAAGTAGAATTGATGAAACAGTAGATACATATTATTTATTAAAAAATGATTTTAAAAAATTTATTAATGCTTTAAGAAAAAATAATGAGCCATTAAATTTATCAATTAATAAAGCAATTGATGAATATTATTCTTTAGATAAATATCCAGATATATTAATAGATATTCCTAATGTTAATTTAATTGATGATAAACAATTAAGTGAATATTTACAATATATTTCTTCTTTTACAAGTTCTATTGAAGATTTAAAATGTAATTATTTAGATCATCCATTTTATGGTTTTAATAATCTAAATTTAAATCAAGAAAATTATCAAGAATTAAAAGAAAAAATTATTTTATTAAGTAATGAATTTGAACCAAGTAGAGTAGCGTTTTCTAATTTAGAAAAGAATTTTTCTTTACCATACCCTCAAACATTAAAAAGTATGAAATGTATTTTAAATATTATTTCACTTATTCCAGATTTAGTAAAAATTCCTACTTTTTATTTTGAAATTAATGATTTTAACGAATTATTTAATAATTTAAATTATCATAATGAATTATTTAATGAATTAACTAATTTAAGAAATAAAATTATTACTCTTTATGATGATAAAGTTTTCTTAATTGATTATAAAGAAATGCATAATCAAATGTTAGAAAATAAATTATCAAGGAAAATTATAAATTCTTATAAAAATTATTTTGCTAAAAAAGTTAAAATTGATGAAACCATCTTAAGAAACTTATCTAATGATTTAGATGAATATTATGCTTTAAATGATAAAATAAATTCTTTTGTGAAAGAAAATGAAAAATATAATGAATTTTATAATGAAGGTATTTATGATTTAGATAAATTAAAAGAAAGATATTCTTTAATAAAAAGTTTTAAAGATTATTGTGATTATTTATCTAGTGAAAATTTATCTTTTAGTTATAAAAAATTAGAACTCTTTAATGAAGAAAAATTATCTTTATTACCTACATATAGAAAACAATGCCAAATTGCTTTTAACCATATCTTAAAATATATCAACTTTATCAAAGTTTATTTTGATGAACAATTAATTGATTTTTATACTTTACCATTATCTGAATTAGAAAATAAAATTAATAAAGCAAGTAAGAATTTTGCTTCAATTAATGATTATCTTAATTTCTATTTATCATTAAAGAAAATAAACGCTAAATTACCTTCTTTAGGTAATGAATTATTAAAATATAATGAATTTAGTAATTATAATTATATTTTCATGAAAAGGTTTTATTATTTATATGCTCAAAAATTTATGAATGATAATCCATTATTTAAAAATTATTTAGAAGATTCTTTCTATAAGAGTTTAGAAAATTATCAAGATTATAACAAAAATAGATTAGATATTTTAAATGCATTAATTAAAAATAATTTAAAATTAAATAAACAAAACAATTTATTAGCTTTAAGATCTTTTGATATTCCTTATTTAAATAATCTAAAAAAAGAAAAATTAAATGTTTTACCATTAGAAAATTTTATTAATAACGCTAAAAACATGATTATGTCTTTATGTCCTATTATTTTAATGCCTATAAATGAAGTTAGTTCTTTATTATATAGATCTAATTATCATTTTGATGTTAATATTATTTTAGCTAATGAAAATTTATTAAATATTGATGTTATTCCTAGTGAATTTAGAAGTGATCAAGTTATCGTTTTAGATTCAAGATTAATAAATAACAAACAAGATAATTTAATTTATCAAAATAATGAAAATTTCTTATATTCTGCTTTGCAAACATTAAATGTTATTAATTATATTTCTTCTTCATATAAAGAAAATTTATTAAAAGCTAATAATATTGATGTTAGCTTAAAAGATCATTTAATAAAAAAATTAACTAATAAAGATTTATTAATTAGTAAAGATGTTTCTACTCCATATGGAATAATTGATTTATTAGTTAAAACCCCTACTTCTAAAAGACCAACAGCAGTTATTATTGATCATCTTAATTATTTTTCTATTGAATCAAGTATTGACTCTTTTTCTAAAGCAAATGAAAGTTTAGAAAAATTAGGTTTTGCAAATTATCGTATTATTACATCAACTTATTTTCAAGATGAAGAAAAAGAATTTAATAAATTATTAGATTTCATTATCGTTCATACTGTACAAGAAAAAAATATACATAAAGTTATTAAAACTAAACCTATTATGGAAGCTTTATTTAAAGAATATATTAATCCAAAAGATGCATATTATTTAATTCAAGATAAAGAAAATAAACAAATTAAAGATGTTCTTTTAGAAATATTAAATATATGTTTTCCTATTAAAAAAGATATTTTCTTACAAGCTATTGGTAGTGATAATATAAGTTATTTCTCTTCTTTAATTTTAGAAAATAAAGTTAGTGTAATGAATAATTTTATTTTTGTTAATAATAAAGAAATTGAATTTAAGCGTGCTAGAAGCGACAAAAATGAAATTAGAGAATTAGACACTATATCTAATGAAGAAATAGCTCAAGGTGTCTTAAAAATGATTTATAATAAAGATTTATATATTGATGAAACAATAAAATTAATCTTATTAAGCTTAGGATATAAAAAGATGAATCAACAACAATATTTTAGAATTCAAAATATTATTGGTGATTTAATTGAAGAAAATAAATTATCAAATAATAATGATCTTCTTCATTATGAAAATAATAATTAGTTATTTTAATTCATACATTTTAATATGAATTATTTTTCTCAAAAAGAAATAAGAAATTACGCTGAATTTTTATATGGTTTAAGTGGTAGTGAATTAGCTTCTTTAGCCTTTTTAGTGGGTCTATTATTATCACAAAATATTAATTCTAAGCAAATAAATAGTTTAGGTAATTTTTTTGAAGCAGTTGGCCAAACTATGTTAGTTATTGGTTCACAAGAACAATTATTAGAAAATAATAAATCTAATTATAATTCTAAATAATTATTTAATAATTTCATGTACCACTAAAGGAAATAAAGATAATAAACATATCCAAATCCATTCTTTAAAATTTAATTGAGTAGTAGAAAAAAATCCTACTAATAATGGTATTTCTGTAACAATAATTTGTAAGAAGAAACCTATAATAATTACTATTAACATAAAATAATTTTTCTTTTTTATTATAGAAAATATAGAAGAATGAATATCTGACATTCCTACCATGTGGAATATTTCAGAAATTGATAAAATACTAAAAGCAATTGTCCTTGATTTTTTTAATATTTCTTCATTTTGTAATTGTAATAAAATATCTTGATATAAAGAAAAAATATTAAATTCATTAGTTCTTGTTATTTCTACTATTGGAATAATAATATATCCAATAAAAGTTATAAGACAAATTAATAATCCATAAATTAAAGTTGTTTTCAATCCACCATTATCTAATATAGAACTTTCTTTTTTTCGTGGTTTTTCTTTCATGACATTATTATTAGATTTATCACTACCTAAGGCTAAAGCAGGTAAAGAATCACTTATTAAATTAACCCATAAAATATGAATAGCTATTAATGGCAAAGGATAATTTAATAATAAACATAAAAACATAATTAATACTTCAGCTAGATTTGAACTTAATAAAAATATAACTGCTTTTTTGATGTTATCATAAATAACTCTACCAGTTTCAATTGCTTTTTCTATAGTAGAAAAATTATCATCAGTTAAAATAATATCTGCTACTGATTTAGCTACTTCAGTACCATTCTTACCCATAGCAATACCAACATCAGCTTCTTTAAGACTAGGTGCATCATTTACTCCATCTCCAGTCATAGCAGTTACATAATTCATCTTTTTATAACGAGAAACAATTTTCATTTTATCAATAGGAGTGACTCTAGCGAAAACATTGATATTTTCTAATTCTTTATCAGTTAATGCATTAATTTGATTACCTAAACATACTTCATTATTTTGATTAACTAAATTTAATTCTTTACCAATAGCAGAAGCTGTTTTTAAATGATCTCCAGTAATCATAACTACTTTTACTCCTGCTTCTTTTAAATTATTAATAGATTCATTTACTCCATCTTTAATTGGATCTTTTTCTCCTACAAAACCAATAAAAATTTCTTTATTATCATAATTGTAAGAAAAAGCTAAAACTCTTAAAGCATTATCGTAAAATGAAGATAAATAAATATCTATTTGTTTCCTTATTTTGCTATCTAAAACAGTTATTTTATTATCTAATAAATAATATTTACATCGAGATATAATTATTTCAAATGCACCTTTAGAAAATATAATATTTTGATTATTATATTTATGATATGTTTGCATCATTTTTCTTTCTGAAGAAAATGGTATTTCTTTATATCTTATATATTCTTTTTTTATTTTTTCTATATCGTAATATTTTTCAGTATATTTTAATAACGCTACTTCTGTAGGATCACCTTTATCAATATCAGCGTCATTGCATAAACACATTGCTTTTAATAATAAATCATCATTACCATAAGAAAATATTTTTTCAACAATCATTTTATTTTCAGTAATTGTACCAGTTTTATCTGAACATACTAAAGAAACTGAACCTAATGTTTCTATTGATGGTAAATGTTTTACAATAGTATTAACATTTACTAATTTTTGCACTCCTATTGATAAAGTAATTGTTACAACTGCCATTAATCCTTCAGGAATAACTGCAACCGCTAAAGAGATTGAAGTTATTAACATTTCTAACACATTACCTTTTCTAAAAAAAGAAATTATAAACATAATTACACAAATAATAATTGTTGCTAAACCTAAAATTTTACTTAAATCATTTAATTTAATTTGTAATGGAGTTATTTCTTTTTTATTTTCAATAAAAGAAGATATTTTACCAAATTCAGTATCTTTACCAACTTTTATAACTTTTGCTTCTCCATGACCAGAAACCACTACTGTTGATTCAAATACTTTATTAGAATTATCTAAACCATTTTTATCTTTTTCTACTCTAATAGCTTCTCCAGTTAAACTTGATTCATCAATTTTTAAGCCATGATTATCAATTATTATTGCATCAGCGGCTACTATATCTCCTTCTTGTAATACTAAAATATCATTAACTTTTATTTCATTAGATAATATTTTTTTAATTTTTCCATTTTCTTTAATATAACAATGAGGTGATGACATTTTCTTTAATGCTTCAAGAGCATCATCAGCTCTTATTTCTTGAATAAAACCTACTATCCCATTAATAAAAATTACAAATAAAATAATAAAGCCATCAATAAATTCTTTTAAATAAAAAGAAATAAAACATGCAACAAAAAGAATATATATTAATGGTGAATTAAACTGATTAATAAAAATTTTTAACTTTTTCATTTTTCCACCTATACAAACTTATTAAAAAATTTTTATTATTATTCTAATAAAAAGAAAAAACTAATAGATTTCTCTACTAGTTTATGATTTTATTTATATAATATTTTTTTAAGAATAAAACTTATAATAATAAGTATTAAACCGATAATAATTAAAACCACATATTTCTCCTTTTTTTCTTTTATTTTATATAAAATTTACCATAATGAAAATTAAATAAAATAATATTGGCAATATGTTGGCACTATAAAATTAAAATATTATTTAAATAAAAAGTACAAAGTGATATTATTTAGTTAGAGGCGTCTAACTATGAAATTTTATGAAAGTGGAAATATTAATAATCCAGTTATATTTTTAATTCCTGGAACATGTTGTCATTATACATTATTTAATAAAGTTGTTCCTTCTTTAAGAGAAAGATTTTATACTGTTGTAGTTTCATTCGATGGATTTGATGAACATGAAAAAACTGAATATATAAGTATGGAAGAAGAAACAAAAAAAATTGAAAATTATATAAAAGAAAAATTTAATAATCATATTTCTTGTATATATGGTTGTTCACTTGGTGGATCATTTGCATCTTATTTAGTTCAAAGAAATAATATTAAAGTAGACCATATTATTTTAGGTAGTAGTGATATGGATCAAAGTAATGTTTTTATAGCTAAAATAAAAGGAAAAATCATTTCTCCAATTATGTATAAAATGATTCATACTGGAACTATACCTTCTTTTATGGAAAATAAACTTAATAAAATGAAAATTAATGAACCAACTAGATATAATCAAACAATGGAATTTCTTAATTCTTTTATGGTTCCAAGTTTAAAAGATGTAGTTACTGAAAAAAGTATATATAATCAATATGTTTCAGATTTAGTAACAAAAATTGATAACAATATTGATAATAAAAATACTAAAGTTCATGTATTTTATGCTTTAGGAATGGGTAAAAAATATCGTAAAAGATATTTAAAACATTTTAAAAACCCTGATATTAGAGAACAAAATTTAAATCATGAAACATTTTTCTTCTGTTATCCAGATAAATGGGTAAAAGAAGTATTTGATTGTGTTTTTAGTAATTAAATTATTAAATAATATAACTGACTTAATTAATTATTTTTATCTATTTCTTTAATAAAATTTTTTAGTAAAAACATTGTAAAATAAGGAAATGTATAAAATTTTCCATTAAAACCTATATTTTTATCACCAAATTTAATTCCAAATTTAACATCTTGATATATTTCTTTATCAATCAATTTATTTAATGATGGAGTTGAACCATCTTTCGCTTTTACTTCAATAGGAATTAACGAATTTTTATTTCTAATAAAAAAATCCATCTCAATTTGGGAATGATCATCTTTATAATAAAATAATTTATACCCTTCTTTAACTAAAGTTTCACTTGCAATACTTTCATATATTGCACCTTTAAATGTATTAAAATTTTTATTTTCTCTTAAATCAATTTGAGCTTCTTCATCTAATGAGGCAATTAAAAGACCAGTATCACCAAAATAAATTTTATATTTAGATATATCGTAATTACCTAACAAAGGTAATTCTGCTTCATTTAAGCAATAACATATATTTATTATTCCAGCATTTGATAGCCATTCAAACGCTCCAATATATTCTCTATTCCTTGCACCTTTACTTATTTTAGCAACCTGATATCTTTTATTTTCTTTACCTAAAAAGAATGGGATATTTCTATAAATATTTAATATTTTACCTTTTTCTAAACCTTTTGCATATTTTGTAATATCTTCTTCATAATCATTTAATAATTGCTTTTGCATTTTTAAAATTCCAGAAAAATTATTATTTTCTATATACTTTAAAACAATAGCAGGCATACCACCAGTAATTAAATAATCATTAAAACATTCTTTATATATTTTCATTTCTAATTCACTAAAAGGAACAAGATTTACCATGTGATTTAGCAAATCACAAATTTGGTCTTTGTCATATCCTTTAGCCCATAAAAACTCTTCAAAATCCATTGAATACATATCATAATCTTCTTTATATCCAACACTATTTAATTGAATTTCATTATAATTAATCCCCATTAGTGAACCAGAACAAATAATATCAAATCTATTATCTATTTTAAATTGCTTTAATGAAGTCATTGCTTTTGAACATAATTGCACTTCATCAAAAAATATTAATGTATTATTTTTTTCAAATGTAGCATTTGGCATTAATAAAGATATATTTTTAATTATGTTATCAACATCATATCCATTATCGAAAATTGATTTAAAATTTTCGTTTGATGCAAAGTTAATTTCTATAAAATTTTTGTAATTTTCTTTTGCAAATTTAACAATAGAATATGTTTTTCCTATTTGTCTAGCCCCCTTTATTACAAGTGGTAAATGATTTTTTTCATTTTTCCATTCTAACAAATATAATTCTATTTTTCTTTTCATAATATCACCTTGTTAATAATATATCACGTTTTCAGGTGTTTTTCAAAAACAATTTTACACGTTTTCAGGTATTATTATAGCTTAAATTTACACGTTTTAGATAAATTGATAGATAATAGTGGATAGTTTTGCTAATTATTCGGTTGAAAAAGTGTGCTATATTGCAAATTATTCGGTTAAAAAAGTGTAAAATAATATCAAGGTGATATATCATGTTAGAAAGAAAAATTACAAAAGTCTTATTGGCTTGGAAAAATAATACTATTATCAAGAAAAAAGCTCTAGTAATTAAAGGCTTAAGACAAATTGGTAAAACTTTTATTGTTAAACAATTTGCTAAAGATAATTATGAAAATCAAATATATATTAATTTTAAGAATAATGATGATTTAAAATCTGTATTTGAAGAAAATTTAAATGTTGATAGGATTTTAATTGATTTATCTGCTAAAATGCCTAATATAAAATTAATTCCTTATAAAACTATTATTATTTTTGATGAAATACAAGAATGTGCTAATGCTAGAGCCTCAATAAAAGCTTTTGTAGAAGATGGAAGATATGATATTATTGCAACAGGTTCATTACCTGGAATAAAAGGTTATAATAAGAAAAAAGGTAAAGGTGTACCAACAGGTTCTGAACATATTATATATATGTATCCATTAGATTTTGAAGAATTTTTATGGGCAAAAGGTATATCAAAAGATGTAATAAATTATTTAAAAGAATGTTTTAACAATAAAGAACAAATTTCTAAAGCTGTTCATGAATCAATGATTAGATATTTTAAAGAATATATTTGTGTTGGTGGATTACCAGAAGCAGTAAATATATTTTTAAAAACAGGTGATATGAATCAAGTATATAATGAGCAAAGAGATATATTAGAAGAATATAAAGACGATTTTGGAAAACATTTAGATGCAAATGAAAATGAAGAAGTTGATAAATTTCTCTTAGCAAGGATTGAAGAAGTTTTTGATTCAATTCCAAGTCAATTAGCAAAAGAAAATAAAAAATTCCAATATTCAAAAATAAAAATAAAAGGTAGAAGTGCAGATTATAGAGAGGCTATTCAATGGTTAATTGATGCAGGTATTGTTATTCCTTGTTATAATTTATCAACAATAGAATCTCCATTAGAAGGAAATAAAATTGATAATGTTTTTAAGCTATATATGAGAGATAGTGGATTATTTGTTAGTATGCTAGAAAAAGGCACTGCTGGAGAAATTCTTTCAGGTAATTTAGAAATTTATAAAGGCGCCATATATAAAAATATTATTGCTGATGCTTTTGCTAAAATGGATAGAAAATTATATTATTTTCATAAAGATTCCGGTCTTGAAATAGATTTTATAACAAAATTTGAAGGTAATATTACACTAATTGAAGTTAAATCTACCACTGGTAAAACAAAATCTGCTTCAACAATACTTAATGATAAAAACTATAATATAAAGCACTGTATCAAATTTGGGGAATACAATATTGGATTTACTAATAATATTTTAACTTTACCTTATTATTTAGTATTTTTATTCAATGAAATATAATTTAAAGCACTTAAAAATGAGGCAAAATGCCTCATTTTTTTATAGTTCTCAAAACTTTTGTTGAGTTAATAAATATTATTATTTAATTAATTCTTCGTATTCATCAATTAATTCATTTAATTTATTACATACTGCTAAGAATGGTTCTTTAGAAGTTAAATCAACTCCACCTTTTTTAACAATTTCTATTGGATAATCTGATCCACCCATTTTTAACATTTCTATATATTTTTCAAATGCTCCTTCTTTTTTAGCTTTAATATCTTGATATATTTTCATCGAAGCAGAAAAGCATGTTGCATATTGATATACATAGAATGGTGAATTATATAGATGTGGAATATAAGCCCAAACAAATTTCTTTAATGGCTCTGTATCTAAATCTATACCATAATATGTGTAATATAAATTTTTAATAATTTCACATAATGATTCATATGTAAATGGTTTACCATCAAGAGCTAATTGATGTGCTTGGTATTCAAAATCAGCAAATAATGTTTGACGATAGAATGTTGATACAATTCCATCCATTTGTTGTTCTATTGCTTGAATTTTTAATTCTTTATCATTGCTATTTTTAATTAAATAATCTAAGAATACTTGTTCATTTAATGTTGATGGAATTTCTGCTACAAAGATTAAATAATCTTTTGTTGCATATGGTTGAGTTTCTTCTGAATATAAGGTATGAATTGAATGTCCACATTCATGTGCTAAAGTAAATGCTGAATCTAATGTATCAGTATGATTTAATAAAATATATGGTCCATAACCATAAACACCTGTTGAATATGCTCCACTTCTTTTACCATCACTAGGATATACATCAACATGTCCATCTTTTAAAGCAATTTTTGCATGTTCAACAAAATCATCACCCATTACTTGTAATGCTTTCATTACATCTTCATAAGCTTTAGGAAATGGATATTTTACTTCAGCTTTTGAATAATGTAAGAATCTATCATAAGTATGATATTCTTCTAAATGAAATAATTTTTTTCTTAAAGCAATGTATCTTTTTAATGGAGCAGTATTTTCTTTTACTGTATTAATTAAAGATAAATATACTTCTTCTGGTATTTTATTATGATCTAAAACGCTTGATAAAATAGATTTATAACCTCTATTTTTCATTTTAGCAATATTAGAATCAACTATACCTTTATAGATTGTACATAAAGTATTTTCATGTTTTTGATAATAAGAAAATTGTGCTTCAAATATTTTTCTTCTATCATCTTGATTCTTAGTTCTCATTAATACACTTGTATATGTATTTGGACTAATTTTTACTTCTTCACCTGTTGATAAAGTTACATCAATAGGATTAAAATCACTATTTTGTAACATTGCATATAATCTAGCAAAAGAAGAAGTTACCATTTGATAATTAGACATTATCATTTCTTCTTTAGTAGAAAGAACATGTTCTTTACCATCAAATATTTTTTTAATATTAAATAAGTTTTCTTTGATAGCCTTACTATTTTTAGCAAATTCTACATATTTATCAAAACTTAATTCAAGAATTTCATTATCTACAAAGCTACTATTACTTGAATATTCTTGTAAGACTTCTCTTATTTTCATCATTAAAGCTTGATAATTTAAATCTTTTTGATTTTTATCATAATTCATTGCAACATAAGAATATAATTTTTCAAATAATTTTCCTAAATCATCTTGAAAAACAAAAAAATCATTAATTTCTTGTTCGGTTTTTAAATGACCTTTAAATTTAGATATTTCACTTATTTTATTTTTTAAGATTTCTAAATCTTTAGACCATGCTTCATCATTAATATATATTTCTTTTAAATTCCATTCTGTCATAAATTTAATTCCTTTCGATAATAAAATAATATCACTTAAAAAGTTAATTATCACTAATTTATTATGTAATCAAAATTATTTATGCTTTCTTTTTTTAGAATCAAAAATTAAATTTTCTAATTTATTATAATAAACAATACTAAATCCAAGTCCTACTAAGCCAATAAAAGAAAGACCAATACCTAAAATTAAACCTTTATCTTGATATGTAATTTTTACTTTATGATTTCCATAAGAAATATTTTCAAGATTAGCGCCTGTAAATATATGACCAGTACGATATGTATGTACTTTTTTACCATCAATATAAATATTTATTCCTTTTTCATAAGGTAAAGTAAAAAACATTTGTTGATTATTTTTATTTAAATTAAAGCTTCCTTCGTAAGAAAAACTAGTAATCCCTTTTTTTATTACTAAATCATTAACTCCTTGTAAATTAATTTCATCAACATATTCTTTTAAAATATTTGTATCTTCATAATAAAAACTTTCATTAATAATTTCATGATTTAAATCTTCTTTAAATGTCATTGTTAATTCATGAACATGACTATTATTATCTTTAATTCCTTTGATACCTTTATGCCAATAAGAATTTTCTAAATAATTATAATCCATTACATAATTTAATTTATCATTATTATTCATTTCTGAAAAATATAAATTAAAATTATATGCTTCTTGTGGCACTAAATATTTTATTTTGATAGTAGAATTCTTTTTACCTGTATAATATTTATGTCCAGCTTCATCTAATTCTTCTATCACACCTTCACTTAAATTAATTGATAAAGGTTGAATTTTATAAAAGATATCTTTCTTTTCATTATTTTCATTTAATATATTTCCACATAAAGATTTATATATGCTATTTTGATATTCAAAATGATTATAATATTTCATTGCATTACCAATTCTTTCATTATCTTGGAACCATTCATAAGGCATAATATCACTAGCAAAACCTAATGGTAAAGTTAATGAATTAATATAATATTTCATACCATCATTATCATTATTTGTTAATTCTTGATATGGATATTTATTAATAAATTTAGGTTTATTATTGGTATAATTATTTGTATTATCTATTAAATATTTTATGTTTAAAAATGAATTAATTGAAGCAGTTGATCCAGCATCGTATTTTTCAAAATAACCATTATAATGAAATCCTAATTTTAACATATAATCTTCTATTTGTTTATTTTCACTAGAAGAAAAATGAGATAAACCATTATAACTATAAAACATTGGATTATTATCTACATCATTATAATTACCTGGTCGATTAAATAACATTTCCATTCTATAATTTTCTTCTTTTTCTAAAGATTTTATTTTTTCAACACTAGATAAATATGTTTCATCTTTTTTATATGTTTCAATAGTTTGATATTGTTTATCATTAACTTGTAAAACATTTCTTGCTCCATTAAAAGAAGAAATACAAGTTAAAGGTATAAAAATAAATGTTAAAGCATATTTAACATATTTATTATATTTTGGTTTAAATCTAATAAATATAAAATAACAAACTAATAAAAATATAACTACAAAATAAATAATTAAAGACATCATTGATATTTCATAATTTAATTTTTCTCCAGAAGGCATTTCTATTGGTAAATTTTTTAAAATAAAATAACTTGATATTCCTGTAATTAAAGGTAATATTGGTCCAAATATATTAGTTTTAGATAAATGATCTGTTTCTTTAGAACCAAAATAACAAACCATAAAACCAATAATAAAAGCATATCTACAAGGAAACCATGAAGGTTCTCTTCCACCATGTAATAATGTATATGTAATAGAAAATGATGAAAAGAAAAGATATATAATGAATAAAACAAAACTAGCAATTCTTTCTTTTATAGAATAATTTTTATTAAAGAAATATAATTGAAAGAAAATAAGACTAATAATTGATGTAAACATACTCATATATCCATAATTATTGCATATTTCACTAACGTTACTATAATTGTTTTGACCAAATCCTGCTAGAATCATTACAAAATTATAAAATATTGGTTGAGGTAATGAAAAAGAAGCTTTTGTTCCACCTAAATGTAAGAAAGCTGTTACCCACATACATGAACTTATTAATCCACCAATTAAAGAAAAAACAAAAAATCTTAATATAAAATAATTTCTATCTTTGAATTTTTTATCTAAAGAAATATATTTATATATAAAATAAAATACTGCAAATATACAAATCATCGCGCCTATATACCAAGAAGATAATAAACTATATCCTAAAGCAAGAGGATAAATAATATTATTTTCTTTCTTAGTCATTTTATCGATTCCTAAAATAACTAATGGTAAAATCATTACTCCATCTAACCACATAAAATTCGATAAATATATTACATTATAAGAAATTAAACCATATCCAATAGAAAAAATTAAATCAATAAAGTTTCCTTTTTCTTTTTGTAATCTAATTAATAAATACATATTTAATCCTGCTAAAGACATTTTTAATAAATTAGTAAATAAGAAAAAAGCAGGTATTTCATCATAAGAAAAGAAAACAATTAATAAATTAAATGGTGAAGCAAGATAATAAGTAAATATTGACATGAAATCTCCACCAAAAACTTTACTTAAAGTATAAATCATTGATTTATTACCTTCTAAGACGCTTTTATAATATCTCATATAAGAAATATATTGAGATTGCATATCTATCATCATTATTGTTTTGTCACCAAAAGGATATATATTTTCTATTTTAAATAAAAATAACATTAATAAACATGGTAATAAAAAAGATAAAACAATTAATATTATCTCTTTAGCTTTATTTAAATAATTTGATACTTTATTATTCATTTTTATCTTCTTGTTTCTTAATTATATCAATAATATAATTTGGTCTATTTCTAGTATTTATCAATACGTTATGTAAATACAAACCAATAATACCAATAAAAAATATGATTAAACTTGTTACAAATAATATAACACTTACGATAAATAATGGTCCATACGCTACATTATAAAAATAATAATTAACACAAGAAATAATAAATAAAATAAAGAATATTATCATATTTATAAAAGTTAAAACACTTGAAATTGCTCCAAATTGAATTGGAAAATATAATGGTTTTTGAGTCATAGTAGAAATATTATCAAAAGCATGAATAAATAATTTAGAAGCATTATATTTTGATTCTCCTGCCACTCTTTTTTCTCTTTTAAAATCAATCATACAGGTTTTATAACCAACAAAAGATGCTTCAGTTCTTAAATACCTATCTTGTTCAGTTAAATTATTTATTTCATCAATAACTCTTCTTGATAAACCTCTAAAGCAATTTACATTTTCAGGAGCGATTGTTTTTCCTTCTATTTTATTAATAAATTTATAAAAGAAGCTCGCTGATTTTCTTTTAAAGAATGAATCTGTTGATCTATCTACTCTATGAGGATTAACCACTTCATATCCTTCAGAAAATTTTTCAGCAATTTTTTGTATTAAATTAACTGGATCTTGTAAATCACTATCCATAGTAATTGCATAATCTCCATTACAAACTTTTAATCCTGCTGAAAAGGCTGCATTTTGACCAAAATTTCTTGATAAAGAAACAATCATAATATCATTTCTTTGATTATATAAATCATTCATAACTGATAAAGTATTATCATTTGAACCATCATTAACTAAAACAAATTCAAATTCATAATCTTTTATATTATTAATAACTGGATTTACACATTCAAAATATAAAGATAATGATTTTTCTTCATTATAGCAAGGAATAATAATTGATATTTTTTGCATAATCTCCTCCATATTTTTTTACATTGTAGCACAATTTATTCATACATAATATTTTTTTAAATAATAAAGTTTAAATCTTTTCTAAAATCCAATTTTAAATTAGATATATATTTATAATAGTTCTATTCCTTTTTCTTTAAATTTATTTATATCTTCTTCATTCCAATAAGAAGCTTGTACTTCTCCAATATGTACTTTTTTTAACATAAACATACATATACGAGATTGACCTATTCCTCCACCTATTGTTAAAGGTAGAGAAGAATTAATAATATTTTGATGATATGGATATGTTAATTTATATTCTTCATTTTTTTCTTTTAATTGAGAAATTAATGATTTTTCATCTACTCTTATACCCATTGATGATAATTCTAAAGCTATTTGTAATGGTTCATACCATAATAATAAATCACCATTTAATTTCCAATCATCATAATCAGCGGCTCTACCATCATGAGGTAATCCATCTAATAATTTATTTCCTATATGCATTAAAAAAACTGCTTTATATTCTTTAGTAATGATATTTTCTCTTTCTTTTCTAGTTAGATTAGGATAAATTTTTTCCAATTCTTCAGTAGTAATAAATTTAATATCATTAGGTAAATCATATTCTAATATTGGATAAGATGCATGTACTACTTCAGAAGTATATTTTATTACATCATATATTTTTCTAACTATTTGTTTTAAATATTCTTCGTTTCTTTCTTCTTTAGAAATAACTTTTTCCCAATCCCATTGATCAACATATAAAGAATGAATATTATCTAATTCTTCAAATGGTCTAATCGCGTTCATATCTGTATATAAACCTTTAACATTATATTTATTTAAAGCATATCTTTTCCACTTAGCTAATGATTGAACTATTTCTAATTTTTTATTATTTTCATTACATATAAAATTAACTGCTTTTTCATATCCATTTAAATTATCATTTAAACCTGTTTCTGGATCAATAAATAAAGGAGCACTTACTCTAGTTAAAGATAAAGATTTTGATAATTCATTTTGAAAAGTATCTTTAACTAATTTAATTGCTATTTGAGTATCATAAATATTTAATAATGAATGATAATTATCTAAAAATATATTGTTTTTCATTTTTAATTTCCTTTTAAATATATATAGTTATATTAGCAAATATATTTACAAAAAGAAAATAAAAATAACATTATTTTTTGTTTTATGATTTAATATATTTAGAGGTTTTTATGAAAAATAAATTATTAAAATTAAGTTTATTATATTCTTTATTTCTATGTTCATGTAATAATCAATTACCTTATCCAACATATGAAGATTTATCTTTTGAAGATAATGATACAACTATGTATATTGCTTCAGATACTCATTATTTAGCTTCTTCATATTTAGATTCAAATAGAGATTATGATGATGAATTATTTGTTACCGATGGAAGAACCATGAATTATAATAATATTTTATTTGATAAATTAATTGAACAAACAATTATTGATTCACCTGATTATTTTATTATTACTGGTGATATTACTTATAATGGTGCATATAATTCTCATCTTGAAGTAGCAAATAAATTAGATAAATTATTAGCTAAAGGAATTCAACCATTAGTCATTCCTGGTAATCATGATACATTTTCTCTTTCACCTAGAGATTATTCTAATACTGAATATAATATTGTTAAATCCACTACTAGTGATGAATTTAAACAAATATATAACAATTTTGGTTATTCTAATGGTTTTAGTTATGATAAAGATACATTATCTTATACATATATCACTAAAAATAATGAAATGTTATTAATGCTTGATTCTACTTATTCTAAATATAATTATAAAGATAGCTATTCTTATATAAGTGGGGGTATTACATGTATAGATTGGTTAATTAATAATTTAGAATACGCTAAAGAAAATAATTTAAAAGTTATTAGTTTTATGCATCATAGTTTAATTACTCATAATAAATTATTTGAAAGCTTATACACTATTACTAATAGTGAACAAATATTAGATTTATATAAAAAATATAATGTAGAAATTAATTTTTCAGGTCATTTACATATTCAAGATATCATAGAAAATAATGGAATATATGATATTTGTTCTAATTCATTATTAGATTATGGTAATAGATATGGAATATTTAAAATTGGTAAAAATGGTATGCAATATGATTCTAAATATATTGATTTTATTTTAGATAATAAACCTTATCATAATTATTCATTTAATTTATTTAAAAAGATGTATATGCTTAAATCTAGATTTGAAACAGATAATGAACAAAATAATGAAATATTAAAAGAATTTTTAGGTCGATTAAACGCTTATTATTTTGATGGCAGTATATTTTTACATCAAGAATTAAAAAAAGGAAAAAGGATATAGTTTATTAAAAGAATATGGTGATAATGAATACGCATCTTCATTATTAAATTCATTTAATAAAAATAATTATAAATTAGTTATTAAAGATTAGTAGAATAAATTAAATTTATTTTTATAATTTTTCGTAAAGTGTAAAAAAATACACAAAACGATTTCGTAAAATGTAAAAAATAATATTTTTTGTTCAACAAAAAGATAAATACAAACTTATAATAACTAATTATTTAGTATATTTTATTGACGGCAACTTAAAATGCTAAGTGTATATTATTTTATTAAAAATTAATGAGTTGCTTTTATTAAAAATTCTTTTTCAACAACTGCATCTAATTGTTTAGAGATTTCTATAAATGGTAAATTCAAATCTAGATTTTTAATAGATATTTTATTACCACTCATAGAATAAATATTATCTGGTTGTATATTTTCATCAGTTTTAGCATAAAGCAATATACCAGAAACGTGATGATCTGTATTTTTTAGTTCATATTCTTTATTTTTTACATATGTAAAAATTTGATATAAATTATTAGATTTCCAATTATATGTTCCATAATTTTCCTGAGAATATTGTGAATAATATTTAGTATCTATAATTAAAACATGGTTTTTATCACGAATTGTTATATCACTCTTCATTAAAGGTAACATTTCATTTTTTGCATCATCTAATTGCCAATCAATTTGTTCTGAACTAACTGATAATAATTTAAAATGTTTTCGATAATATTCTAAAACAAATTTTTCATATAGTTTCCACATTTCGTTTATATTGAGATATGTCATAAGCTTTGTTTTACCATCTTTTTGAGTATGTAAAAGGCCTTTTATAACTAAATTACAAATAGATAAAAGTAGATGATATGATTTATTATTTTTATTATATTTTATGTTCCAATCAATATTATAAATATCAATAAAATCAACATTATTAAAATACATCATTAATTTTTTTAATTCTTTTTTTCTTGATTTAGACACATCTAATTTTAATAACAAAAATACTGTTGTTTTTAATATACGATTAAAATTACAATTTTCTGATAATTCATCATAATTACAATTAAGTTTATATTTTAATACATTTTGTGTTTTAATCGATGTAGATATATCTATTTTACCTTTTATAGTTGATAATGACTCATTAACTTCAAGATAATTTTTATTTAGTCCTCGTTTTAATTGAATATTAATGCCTTTTATTAAAATAGAGGCAAACAAATCAGCAGTATTATCAAATTCTTCTGTTGAAATATTAGCATATCCACTTTCATTTAATGTTTGAAAAGCATAAGAAAGCATGTAATATATGTTTTTGATTGGTATCACTTAATTGAACTCCTTAATAAATTACTCCACTCTCTTACTTTTGAAGGTTCATCAAACCAATATTCTTTTATCAAAGGAATTATTTCATATTCAATAATGTTAGACAAAATGTTTTCATCGCATATTTTCATATTACAAAAATAACTATGACCTATTTGAAAACCTTCTCCTAAACTATCATCATTAATAATTACGTTATTTAATGAATTGATTGTATTTATAAGATTATCAAATTTTTGATTATCTAATCTTCTTTGATATTCGATAAATTGTTTACTCTCAAAAGCAGGTTTTATGTCAAAAAAAGCAAACCTTCTTCTTAAAGCATAATCCACCATTGCTAAGCTTCTATCAGCAGTATTCATCATTCCGATTATATAAACATTATTAGGAACTGAAAATTTTTCATCAGAATATAATAAATTTAACTTAACCTTTTCTCTTTTGTCTGCTTCAATTAGCATAAATAATTCACCAAAAATTTTACTTAAATTACCACGATTAATCTCATCAATAATAAAATAATAATCGTTTTCACTATCACTTTCAGCATTTTTGCAAAATTTATAAAATGGTCCGTTCATTAATTCAAATCCACCATTTATTTTTGGCCTAAAGCCCATAATAAAATCTTCATAAGAATAACTTTGATGGAATTGAACCATCATTACTCTTTCTGCATCTTGTTTGCCAATTAATGAATATGCAAGTCTTCTTGCTATAAAAGTTTTTCCAACCCCAGGGGCACCTTGCAATATTATATTTTTCTTTATTTTAATTAATGTACATAATCTTTTATAATCATCTTCTGACATATATACATCTTCTAAAAAATCTTTTTTTGAGTAATCACTATATTCTATTTCTTTGTCTAACATTTCATTGCCTTGATTCTCAAATAATGTCTTCAATTTTTCCACATATCCAGTATATTGAGTTATGTCAGTTAATGTTTTAACTACAGCATTATCAGCATGTGTAAGAGATCCTTTAAATTCCCACCTAACTTTACGAATGCTTTTATAGTTACTTTTTTCTAAATCGTCATAAATATAATCCGATTCAACTATTCCACATCCAATTAATTCATGCATTCCCCTTTTTACAAATACAACATCACCAATTTTCATTTCATTTACAAATTGCCATGTTGCATGAGCATCATTCCTATATTGTCTATCTTGGCCATATAATTTTTTCATTTTATCTTTCATTTGATTTTTATTTTCATATTTAGATAAATCACCCATTTCACCCCAAGCAATGGCCATTATTCCTTTTTTATAAAAATCATCCCATTTCTCACTATTTGGTCCAGCAGAATACATCCAATAATGAACAACTTTTTTATCATCATCTATATTTTTTTGTTTCGGTTCAATATATGCCATATATGATAAATCTGGTATATTTTTATATTCTAGTTCATTTTTAGATAATTTTTTTGAAATTGTTTCACTTAACCATAAATATGATTCTCCATCGGGAACAGAGTCAAATAGCTCAGTTTTATTTTCAACAATTTCTGGGCAATAATCTTTTATATAATCACGCATCTTCTTATCTAAATCAATAAAATAATATGGTCTAATCCAAAACAAACCAATTGTAATATTCCATTTTATACAAGATTGTTTAATAACAATATTATAACTTTCAATAAATTTATTTTTTATTTGTGTTTTATCTTTAGCGTCAGCATATTGTAATGCAGTTTGAAACAATTCCCATAAGTTATCAATATCATTTATTTGTCTTGTCCAACTAAAAAAATTTGCTTTTAAATTATTAAGTAAAGGCACTCCATCAAATTTAGTAGGTATTCTTATATTATTCACACAAAATTCTTTAGATAATTCTTTGATAATCAACGTTCTATTCTCATTTTTTAAATTTTTGTTAAACATTCCAAAAATAGAAAATGGATCTATATCGCTAATTGAATTATCAGCTTCTAATTTTGGAAATTTTAATTCTAAAGATTTAAATACATTTTGTAGCTTTTCAAGTAAAGTCTTCCTGTCTTTTTTATATTCTAAAAGCTTATTAGCAAAACTAGAATAAAATTCAATCCAATCATAATTCAAATTCATATTTTTCTCCCTATCATTTTTACAAATAAATTATAACAGATTATATGTACTTTTTTATGGGCATTAATTATTTTAATAAAATTTATAGTAATTAAAAATGATTAAATAAAAGAAATAAAACTAAAATAAATATTATTAATAGATTGAATTCTATCTAAATTCAAATATTAAAAAAATTATTTTGCTAAACAAATAATTATTCAACAATAAAAATGCATTAAATATATAATAGATTTATATAATCATCTTTTAATTTTGTTACTAAATCAAATTGTCAATTTTTTCTTTAGGTTTATCATACTAATATCTTCAATAATAGGATTTATTAATCTCTTTTTATTTTTTATTGGATATATATATTATTAAATCCATCTTTATTTAAAATATAATTAATTGTTTTTTGTTCTTCTTCTCTACCATAAAATTCCATAATATCACCAACTATAATTATTATTTATTTTTGTCGGACGAAAGCAACAAGAAACAATCCGACAAAAATTAATTAGTTTTATAATCTCACTTCAATAATATTTTTTTCTTCTAACAATTTTGCAATTTCCATATAAGCCTCCCATGTGAAACATTTTAACCATTTTATATGCATTTTGTTTCACATGTTAATAATTTATATTCTTATTAAAAAAATTATGTTTTATTCATTTAAGCATTCTCCATATAAGCATATTTTAGATGCTTATATAAAAATAAAAACCATCTCACGATAAAAGCACCTAATTTACTAATATATTTATTAATAATAATTAGTGTTTAATCTTCATTGAGATAGCCACATGCTCAAATAATTAATTATTCGTGTGGAGCGTGTTTAATAATTTTATTATTAATAACATTAATTAATTCATATTAAAACAGGCGATACATTCCATATTAGTAGACCCTAATACATCCCATCTACTAAATAATATAATTGTTAATCCATATTTTCTGCTATGCTATATGTATGCATTTTATCAACATTAATGTCATTCCCGTGGGATGATTAATATTATTAATTTAATCTTATATATTTTGATTATAACTAATTATTATGCTTTTAAATCACACTTATAATATTATTTTATGTTTTTCAAGTGCAATTTTTTGCATTTTTTGCACTTATACATTTAATATAAAAAATTTATATAAGATATTTATTAAGAATCTCATCTACTTTATTTTTATTTATAAATCCTATCACTGCTTCAAAAGCAGTAGCATAAGATTTTTTATTACCTTCTTTTAAATCATTATTAATTGCAAATAATTTATTTGATAATAAATTTTCTCCTATAATATTTAAATGCTCATTTGTTACTATTTTCTTTTTATCAGTTAATTCTTCTGATGTGATATCTATATTATATTCTTTCAGCATAATATATGCTCCACATATAGCATCACCAACAGAAGATAACGCTCTATGATCTTTTATTTTTTCATTATGTTTATCATTATATTCTTTAGCGTATTCAGGCATAGTTAATGATTGAACAGCCAACATTTCATCTTCTTTTGATATTTTAATTCCTAATGAATTATAAAATTCAATTGTTAATTTTATCATTTCTTCAAGAGTAAGCATGTTGAGTATTCTCCCTCTTCTTATTATATTGATGTATTATTATTTAAATTGATAATTTTAGAATCATCTATATCGATTGCACTTTTAAACACAATAGAAACATAGAAAATTGATTTTTTTAAATATCCCATTAATTCTTCTTTAGTTACATAAAAATCATGTTTACTATCATTATCAAATTTACTATAACGATATAAGCCATTATCGAATGGTTTATATTCATCTGTAATTATTTTTTCTAATTCATCATTTTTTAATTGCCTAATAAATGTTAAGCCTTCATCCACAATAGTATTAAACCTAATTGCGTTTTCTTTCAAGAATAATCCAGGATATAAAGCGGGAATATTTTTAATATTTAACGATGAGAATTGTTCTGTATACTCATTATTATTCATTATATATGAATCAAAAGAATAATTATAAGAAGAATATCTTGGATTTAAATCGATAATTTCTCTTACAGTATCATCTGTAATTACTTTTTCTTCGTCACTTATTTTTCCAATTTTATCTTCTAATGAATCGTTAATCATTTTAATAAAAGAAATCGGTAATTTTTCTAAATACATTTCTAGAATTTTTCTATGTTCTGGTTCTTTAACTATAAAACTAAAACATTTTTTTGGTTCATTATCTACAGGTAATGTTTCATCATAAAAAGGATTCTTAATTATTGCATCTTTAGTTGCTTTAATAATAATTTCCTTATCTTCAATTAATGAATTTTCATTATCATTTAGATTTAAAGAACTGCAATATATTGTTTTATAATAAGAATCATGCAAACTGACTAATTGCTTTATTAGTTCTTTAGCAAAACTCATTTTAAATAAATTAGTTGGTACACCTATTTCAAAAAAAGCAAAAAAAGCCATATTAATACCTTCTTTAATATTTCCATTTTCAAACCAATTATCCGACAATTCTTCCACTAATATTTTTTTATTATCAGCATTTAATTGATTAAAAATATTTTCTAAATCTATAGATAAAAAATTATGATAAGCTGATAAGAAAACAAGAAGTAACCAGTCATGAAAAACATTCTGTTTAGTAAAATTATCTGTAGCATCATAAACAGACTTTTTCTGCGTTCCATGAAAATAAAAATTACATTCATTTATAGAATCATAATATTTAAGAAGTTGCAATATTGAATCAGTAACTTTTTCTACTCTACTAAATTCAATAGCTCTTTGCATTAATTGTTTCCAAGTAGAGCCATCAGCATTTATACCTTGAGCTTGTTCTTCAATAAAATTTTTTATTTCTTTTTCTTCATTTTCATTAAGGACTCTTTTAGAAAATAGATGGCTAATCATCATACATGTAAAAATACCAATCGAACATTCTTCAAAATCAAAAATAGCACTAGGATATAAGTTATTATCGCGTATCAATTTTACAAACCAAACTTTCCCTTCATTTAATGTAGAAGCTAACATGCCAATAATAATAGACATTCCTAAATCATTATTTTTGTCAAAAAAAGGAAGTATTCCTGAATATGTTATAATTGGAATCATTTTTTCTTTCTCTTTATTTTGAAGTCCTAATTTAGAACATAAATTATGCAAAGAATAAATCGAGCGAGTAATATGATAATATTTTTCTTTATCAAATTTTGTTAACAAATATTTTTCATAATCTCCTGAGACCATTTCTTTTATATTATCATAACATTTATCAATAGCATTTAATATTGAAACATCGTAATATGTATCTGATAACGAAGTTTTTTCCAAAGATAAACTTTCAAGTACCTTCCATAAATATTCATTTTGCATAGAAAGTAAATAATCAAGTAATTCTATATTTTTTTCTTTTTCTTTCTTATTCTTCTTTAAAAGGTTAAAAGCTGTACCTATTCCCTCCGTAAAAACAATATTTCTAATCATTATATTGAATATATTTGTACTTTCTTGTTCATAAAGAAGATTATTACGACTTATTTTTAAATAATTTTCATTAAGAATTTTTTTTATAATCCATTTTGAATGACATAAAATAGGAATTTCTTGAATAGAAAAAATCAATGAATATATCAAAGATATCAATTCTAAAGAATAAATAACTATTTTTAATTCAAAAAAAGATAATGTAGAATATATACCTATAATTCCACAAGTAATCAAAATCATATGAAAAAAAGTAAAATAAAAACTACCTCGAATGCTACTAATTTCATTAAAAGTAACTCCATAAATTTTTTCTTTACTCATTGACAAAGAAATAGAGATAATAGTTACTATACAAGGAATTAGTGTAATTATTACTGCTGATACTTCATTAATTTGATAACTAGTTTCCGAATTTGTTTCTTTAAAAACTAAAATATCTAGCAAAATAAATACAATCAAAATAAAAATCATTATTAAGTCAAAAATATAACTTAAAATATTACTTTGTTTTTTATTCATAAATATTCCCTCCATTGTATCTCTAAATAAAATTTTAAGTCATATTATTTATTTACGCAAGAGTGAATTTTTCACATTATTAAAATAATTTAATATAATAACATATATAAAAATTCATAAATAAATTTTTATATTATACTCTAACGTTATTAGGTTTATATCTAGCCATATATGTAATTGGATTTAATTCAAAATTATCCTTAAGTTTTCCATAAACTTTATAGAATTTTGGATTAGCATTTTTAACATCATATATTCTAAATACACAATAATCTTTATCTAATTCATTTGATGTTTCTATTTCATTTCTAGAAACTTGAAATTCAACATCTGTTTTATTTGCAGTTGTTTTAACTTCAATATAGATTTTTTTATATTCTTCTCCAATTAAATCAAATGATTCTATATCATAGCCAAAAGCATCAGATTTAAGGGAAACCCTTTTTATTTGATCAGCAAGATCTTTCCTACCAAGATTTACTAGTCTATCATATTCATATTCTAAAGCAAGTTTCTCTCCTAATTCACCAATTTCAGCATCAGATTTTGCTTTATCTATATAATCAATTTTTCTTATTCCTTCAGGATTTCTAATTCTTGAGAATTCTTTAGAGTTTCTAACTTTTGGTTCTTCATATTTCAATTTTCTTACAATATCAACATCTGTAACAGATGATATTTTTTTATTTATTTCATCAATTGCATCCAATACAGGTGTAAATACATCATTTTCTATCAAAAGAACTCTATCAACTGCTTTTTCATAATCATAATTAACTTCGCCTAAAACTCCAACTATTGAATCATATATTTCCATCATTTTTTTAAGATCTATAATTAATTCATCTTCAGTATAATTACCTTTTTGATAATATTTTGAAATAATTGTTGTCCTTTCATAACCTTTTCCAAGATTACCTCTTCCTTGTCCTAAGGAAATATTACCTTTAGAAAATGAAATATCTTTAATTTCACTTCTAAAATAATCTACAACTTTCATAGCAGCATTATATTTATCTTTTCTAAATTGTTTATCAAAATATGTAATTCCTTGATTAAGCGTCATATAAAATCCTGACATATCGCTTTTAAACAAATAAACAATATATATGCCTTTAGTAGCAGTTCTAGTAATCTTTTTATTAAAAATTGCTATCCAAGGATAATCAGTTTTTTGTCCTTTTCCACATGAGCCATCAACTACAATTTCGTTTCTCATAGTGAAAACACTAGCATTAACCAACTTAGGAAGCTCATTACAAATAATGTTATAACATTTATCATTTTTTCCAAAAGAACAATTTTTATAATTTTCTAATACATAATCAAAAAGAGTTTTAATATCCATCGTTTCATCACCTTTATATTTTATAGTATACCAGATGAAGATCACGTGATCAAATATCTAAATAACAAGTTTACTAACGAATAATACCTAAATTATAATCCTCAATTAACTTAACTAATTCATTATTTTGTATACAATGTTTTCTATTAAATAATTGGACGTTTTTATAATCTCTTTTATATATTTTTTAAGTTGTTTTTTTACAATTCTATAATTTTTATTAATAAATTTTGCTACTCTTTTATCAAATATTTTACTTACATATTCAGATATTTCTTGTCTATTATATTGAGTAATTTCAGAACAATAATAATCTAATTTTTTATAACTATTTTGATTTAATAAGAAAAATGCTTTTTCATTAGCTTTTTTTAAATCATTAGAGCAGCCTATTCCATGCTTTTTTAATATTAATTCTTCAGCGACTAGTCCTGCTAAAGAACATCTTATTGATTCAATTATATTATCATCTGTTTCTATTTCATCTAAGTTTCTAAATATAGTTTTTCCACCATCTTCATCAAAATAAATTCTTTGAAATTTTTTAGTTTTACAATAATAATATAAATAAATAGCATGTCCTGCTTCATGTATTGTTATTTGTGAATCTATTTTATAATTATTTACTTTATTAATATAACCAGTATTAATAAAATCAATTGTATTTAATATATTATTAATTGTACATTTATTTCCATATCTTAAAAATGCATTATTAAATGTTGCTCTAATAGTGCTAATAGAATAACCACATAAATCATTACATAATTCTAATATTTCATCATCATTAAAATTAAAACCAACATTACTTGAAAAGCCTTTTATAATTTCTTTAAAATCATTTTTATCATTTGGACTTACTCTAAATTTTCTATCAAATCTTCCTTCTCTAAGAAGAGCATTTGGAAGATTACAATAATCATTAGCAGTAGCTAAAGTTAAAACATTATCATTTGATTTAAAACCATCAAGTTGTGATTGTAAAACTCTTATTAATTTATTATCTTTATCAATTAATCGATCTAATTCATCAATAATTATAATTGCATTATTTTCTTTTCTAGCTAATTCATATTTAGAAATAACTTCATTTTCAACATTATCATTATTACCTTCAATAATAAAAATTGGATAATTAAATGATTTAGAATATTCTCTAACAATTAATGTTTTTCCTTCTCCAGGTTCTCCAAAAAAAAGAAGACCTTTAGGAAGAAGTGCTTTCTTATCACCAAGATTATTTGAATTAAAATACCATTTTTGAATTAAAAATAATTCTTCTTTAATTTGTTAATAACCATAAATATTCTTTAAAAAATCCTTTGTCATTTATTTAACTCCCATTTAGCATATAAACAATAGCAAAATATATGTACTAAAAATAGAACATATATTTTTATTAAAACATTATTAATAGTCTCTAAATTTATTGTCATTAAACAAATTTTTGAAATCAAGCTATATAAACATAGTAATATTAAATTAGAATTTATGACTATATTTTCATAATCTATTGTTACACGCGCTCTTATTTATTTAATAAATCTCAGCAAAAAATCAGTAGCCCCAATTATTGTAAAGCCATTTTCATCTCTTGTTTCTAATATCGGCTTATTTATAACAATTATCTTTTGAACTTGATCATTAATCATAATTAATGGTCTATATTCTCTTATTTTTGTCGTAGCATCATTAATATTATCAGTCACTTGTATATAATATAATCTATTTCCTTTTCTAGCAAATAAATCAATCTCATATGTTTTTCTAATTGATTTATTATCTTTATCTTTTTCAATACTTTCAAATGTTCCAACATTAACAGTGTATTCGTTATAAATTAATTCATTATAAACCACATTTTCAAGAAGCTTTCCTTCATCTGTATAAGCAAAATTCAATCTTGCATTTCTAAGACCAGTATCTAAAAAATAATATTTTCTCAAAGCCCCTATTTCATTTTTACCACGCAAATCATATCGTTTGGCTTCTCTTAAAATAAATGCATCAACAAAGTAATTTATATATTTATCTACAGTTTGCTTACTGATTTTTTCATGTTTTATACTTTCAAAAGTATTTGCAATTTTTAAAGAATTAAGCAAATCACCAGTACAACCACTTATTATATTACATAATTCATCTAAAGATTCAGATTTTATTAATTTATTATGCTCTAATATGTCTTTAAAATATGTTGTTTTAAATAGATTTATTAAATACTGTTTTCTTTCTTCCTCTTCTTTTAATACTGCAAGTGGCATTCCACCATATTGCATATAAGAATATAAAGCATCACTTTTTGACCCACCAACATAATTATAATATTCTTCAAATGATAACGGAGCCATATGAATATTCGTTGCTTTATCTCTAAATTCAGTAACTATATCTGAAGAAAGCATTTTAGAATTAGACCCTGTAACATATAAATCAATATTTTTTTCATGTGATAATCCTAAAATAACATCTACAAATGATATAGATTCTATGTCATTTTCTTTTGCTATAACTATTTTCCCTTCAGTCAAACCAGGATTAACTATTGTATATACTCTTTGAATTTCATCTAATATGACATAATTCATATTATTATTTTTAGCGATTTTTCTAATATATTTACCAAGTTCAAGAGGATTTCTTAAGAATGCGTTCTTATCATCATCTAATTCTATCACGATTATTTGATTTTTATTAACATTATTCTTTTCGAGATAATCTGAAAAAATATTTTTTAGTAAATATGATTTCCCACACCTTCTAATACCAGTTATCACCTTAGGAAACCCATCATTTTTAGCTTTAATTAATTTTTTTAAATATTTATCACGATTAATCATACAATCACCTTTTTTGTAGATTTCTACATTTTTATAAATTTATTTTACCATAATTAATTCAATTAAAACAATGTTAAAAATTAATTTTTCTGTAGAATTCTACATTTTTGTTTATTCTCTTGCTAAATAATTTTAAATTATTTTAAGTTATACTATATATTTATAATTAGTTGATATATTCTATCTTTTATTTCAAGTTATATTTCATTAACATTATCGCCATCATAAATAAAAGCAACATCATTTACTCAAATATAAATATACTAACCATTAGTGTTAAAATGTAACATTATTTACAACATAAATTCTCATAAAACATAAGCAATTCAATTTTAGAGATAAAATCATTAATAATATTTTACTAATATTAAAAAAATAATATTACAATCACACCTTTGATATCTTTAATTTATTGCTGCTGCAATGACAATGTATTGACAATAAACATTTTTTGAATAAACTATACTTGAATGGAGGCGTTCTATATGGCAACAACTAATTTAAATATTCGTATAGATAAAGAAATCAAAAACAGTGCAGAAAAAATATTCAATGAACTTGGTCTAAACATGACAACTGCTATAAATATGTTCCTAAGAACTACTCTTCGTGAGCATGGTATTCCTTTTGAATTAAAGATTGAAATACCTAACAATAATTCTATTAATGTCATTGAAGAAGGCAAAAAAATGATGAATGATCCTTCATCACTACGATATTCCGGTATGGATGAATAAAAAAAAGAATTAGATATATAAGATTTTTAAAAATTTATAAAAAGATTTAAAGCTTACAAAAGCAAAATAAAAATTTTAATAATCAACTTAAGATAATAGATATAATATCAATTATAAAATATTACCATTATATATTGTCCTCTTTTTACAATCAATGCAGGTCATTTTGTCCTATGTAATTAATATATATAGGACAATTGCATGTTAATAAAAAAATGATTTATAAAATTTTATTTTCTAAAATTTATGTCTTACTTATTATTGTTCATAAATTATTTTATATTTTTTTCTTTCATATACACATTAATTTATATATTTTAATGTCCATTTGCAAGTTAAAACAATTTGTATTTTCACTAAAAATTCTATTTTAAAATAATAATTCAATTAAGCGATTAATAGATGCAATTACATCATCAAATAAAATACCTTTAGCATAACTAATTTTTCTTGTATACAAATTCCATCTATTTCTTTGTGAAATATTTGAAGAAACTGATTTAAGAATTTTAATAGCGGCTTCTTTATCAGTTTCATATTTTCTATTTTGGCAAGTTATCATAAACGCCTTTTTTAGATTATCATTATTTTTTTCTACAATTTTTTCCAAAATATAAAGGTCATACAAGTCTTTTGCTCTACTATTAATAACTCCTTTTAAAAGAAAAGTATGCATTTTCTCAGCAATGACACTTTCAATAGAATAACTTTTCAAGTGAATTTTCTCACCAGTGACCAAACATTGATATTCATAATCACAATCACTTGGATAAACAATATCTGCAGTTGCCAAATCTATATCAAAACGCTGTCTAACATTATCCAGTTTTCCTTCAATATTAATACTAAAACCACCATAAACATCATCTTTTTTTATTTTAGAATCACCTATATATTGAAAAGTAACATTGTCATCAGCATCAATTTGACAAATTTCTTTCATGATAGCAATGATGGTATCATGTTCCATACGAATTTTTCTCAAAATAAAATCAATATCTATCGTAAATCTTTTATCAATACCAAGCACCGATGAAAGAAACAATCCTCCCTTAAGCACAAATTTATCTGCATAACAAGATATAGATAGTCTCTTTAGAAAATAGTCAAAAAAATATCTTGAGTAAACAATGTTCACATTTACATCTTTCGTATTTGCAATGTTCTTTGCTCTCATAGAAAGCGAATCTTTGTTAATTTTCGTAATTCATAATCTCCAAAATTTGATACACCTTCTCTTCTATTTTTCTCATTCTAGCATACTCAAATAGAAAATCCATATCTTTATTTTTATTTTTTAGAAATGTCTTTACCGCTTTAAGAAATAGTTCAGAATCATATTCATTCATTTTCCAAATCATCTCAACAATCATCTTTTCTTTTGAATAACAACAAACTTCATTTCCAAACATTGTTTTTACAATAACATTTCCTTTTTGGAAAAGGTTAATTTTATTTTCTATATGACAAATCATATTTGATGCAATATTTTCTTTTCTAATGCGATATCCCTTTGGAATTGTAAATTCTATTGAATCTGGAATTCTATCAGTCAAGCCAAGGAGATAAAGAGCTGTTATTCCAGAATATACAATTTTAAAATATCTTTTTTGTAATTGAAAAAGTTCATCTATTGCTCCATCCACTTTTGTGTAAACGCCAGGACTAACTTTTACAAAACCATTTCTTCGAACATATCTATTAAATGCCGAAGGAGGTATTCCATTTGCAATAGCATCTTTTCTTGATACGCATCCATCATTAGATTTTATTATATTTTCAATAATATCATTGTATTTTTGATTCATATGTATCACCATTTCTAATTATTAGTGTAACAAATATATCATAAATTATCAATTATCTATTTAACTTTATATTAATTTAAAACTTTTATATATAATTTATTACCAATATTAATTTATATTGACATTTATAAAATTAAAGTTAAAAACTCTCGGATTGAAATTGCTAAAACATTCGGAATGAGATTCGTAATCAATGATAATTAATCATTATAATAAAGACTTACATTTAAAATATTTAGCACAATATATAATGTTAAAAATAAAATACATGAAAAAAGCATGAACTAGTAAATAACTTATAAATGGTTAGTTATTGATTCTAAACACTCTATTTATTATATAACCTATGTGCATAATGTTCAGGTTCACATGTAACATCTATTTTTAATTTTTTCAAAGCATTCATATCAACTTCAGAAAGAATAATTGTAGAATGAGCTTGTGCATTTTTTAATTTTGGTAATTCTTGAATAGCTAATTCAGCAAGTGGATTAGTTTGAGCTGAAATCGCTAAAGCATTTAATACTTCATTAACATGTAATTTAGGATTATGATTACCTAAAATTTCAGTTTTTAATTTTGATATTGGTTCAATAATCATTCTTGGTAATAATGGAAGATTATCAGCAATATTAGCGTAATATTTTAAAGCATTTAAAATTAAAGCTGAAGGCGCTAAAAGAAGTGAAGAAGTTTTTGCAGTAATCATTGTTCCATCTTCTAATTCTAAAGCCATTGTATCTTGATTAGTTTCTTCATGTTTTTTTAAAGCCGCAACAACACATTTTCTATCAGTTACATCTATACCAACTTTTTGTAATAATCCATGAGCTTTTTCTAATGTTTCATGACTGATTTTTGCATTTTTATAATCCACTCTAGCATTTAAATATCTTCTAATTATTTCATCTTTAGATGCTTTTTCTACAACATCATTATCAATAATAGCAAAACCAGCCATATTAACTCCCATATCAGTAGGTGATTTATATGGACAATTACCATAAATTGCTTGAAACATACTTCTTAAAACAGGAAATATTTCAACATCACGATTATAATTAACTGTTAATTTATTATATGCTTCTAAATGATAAGGATCTATCATATTAATATCATTTAAATCGATAGTCGCAGCTTCATAAGCAATATTAGTTGGATGATTCAAAGGTAAATTCCATATAGGAAAAGTTTCATATTTACTATATCCAGCTTTTATACCATTTTTATTTTCATGATAAAGTTGACTTAAACAGGTAGCCATTTTTCCTGATCCAGGTCCAGGAGCAGTGACCACTACAACAGGATGAGTAGTTTTAATATAATCATTTTTACCAAAACCTTCTTCAGAAATAATTTTAGTAATATCATGAGGATAACCTTCTATTTCATAATGTTTATATGTTGTAATACCCAAATGATTCAATTTATCAATATAAGAATCAACTTGTGGAATAGATTTATAATGAGTTATGCAAACAGAACCGACAGTTAAACCAAAATCATTAAAAGCATCAATTAATCTTAAAACTTCTTTTTCATAATTAATACCTATATCATTACGTATTTTATTTTTTTGAATGTCGTTAGCGTTTATTACAATTACAATTTCAACTTTTTCTTTTATTCTTAAAAGCATTTTTAATTTAGAATCTGGTTGAAATCCGGGTAAAACTCTTGAAGCATGATAATCATCAAAAAGTTTACCACCAAATTCGATATAAAGTTTTTCACCAAACTTTTCCATTCTTTTTAAAATATTTTCAGATTGCAATTTTAAATATAATTCATTATCAAAACCTATTTTCATAAAATATCCTCAACTACTCTATTCTAAAATAAAAATCATATTCCTTTCAATAAAAATAAATCCCACTAATATTTTTATTTAAAATTAAACTAAGCTCAAATTAACCATATATCTAATTCCATAGTTGCATTTACTTTTACAAAAACGTATATTGCATCTAGTTTTTACTATGCTTAGTTTTATAAAGATTCTCTTCCTTTCACATTTAAAATACCACTAAATAAAATACATGGAAATAAAACATATCTTCATTTTCAGTTAACTTTAAATAATTCTAAGAATTTCTTTTTTGAAAGAGCATAATTATATAATCCTATATAATAAGCACTTAATAAAGCAGTTCCAAGTGCCATTATCTTAATACCTTCACTTAATAAAGGAGTTTTATATTCTAAATAATATTGTGTTTCACCTTTTTTAGCTAAAAATGAAACAAAACCACCTTGTCCTTTATAAATATCTACATTTTCTTGATTTGTTTTTAATGACCAGCCTTTATCATAAGGGATTTGTAACACTACAAATTTATCTTCAGTAAAATTAGTTTTAAAAGAGAATGAATTAACATCATGTTCAATATCATATAAAGGATTTTGTTTTAATTTATTAATTTGATCTAAATATGTATCTTCATATTCATACGCGATATAAGGTTTTAATAAATATCTATTATTATCCATTGTTTCAAGTACTTCTATTTTAATTCTTGTAACTTGATCATCAACATAAAATCCTCTTTGTTTTTTAGTATCACCATTTTTATTATAATAATGTTTCATATGCGTATCAGAAGTAATTAAATATTCTTGACCATTCTTTTTACCATATAAAGATATTTTTAAATTTTCACCCATTCTTGCTTGAATAGAAACAAAACATTTACCTCTAGATGCACATTCAGAACCAATATTTAAAGAAGTAGTATCAATATCCATATAAGAAAACCAAGTTAAATTTTTACTATTTTCATAAGAATAATTACCTTTGTAAGTAAATTGATTATTAAAATATGGTTCATTATTCCATTCAGCATAATATATTTTAATTAAATTATTTGATAAAGTTCTATCTGTATTATATATACCTTCACTTATTTGATTAATAGAATTAATTTCATTAAATTTATTATTACCATTTGGAAATAATTTATCATAATCTTCTTTATAAATAATTGCTCCTGTTAAATATGCTTTTTCATTAAATAAAGTTTCTTTACTAGAATAAGATAAATAACTTTGATATGTTAAAGGAGTTTCACCATTATTTTTATAATAATCTTTATTAGAATCAGTTTTAATTATCGTATCAAAAGCATATCCTAATTCAATAAAGTTATCATTTCTATAAACAACATGTTTATCAGTAGATAAATATTCACTAAAACCAAAAGGAACATTATTATCATCACTTTTTAAAACATAATATTTAATGCCTAAAAATTCGTCTAAATTAATCCTTTTTTCATGTACTCCCATACTCCAACCATTTCTACCACCATATTGAACTTGAGACCAATCTAAGAAATCTTCTAATTCATAATCATAAATAGAATGAAATGTTCCGACTCCTCTAGTGCCGTATATCATCGCTAAATTATTACCATCTCTATCGCTAGTAGTAGAAAATAATCTAAAATAAGATTTATCAACTTCATTTATTTGATTAGCAATTTTTACTTCTTCAGTAATATTATCTTGTCCTTGATAAAGATTACTAAATGAAGCTGTCCCTTGACACATTAAAGTAATATTACACATAACTATTGCTTCAATAGCTACTAAATATCTCATGTCATAAGTTAAAGTTTCTTTTTTATAATTCTTTCTTAAATATAAATACAAGAAGAAAACATATATAATTTCTACATATAAATAAATAGTTCTTTCATCCATAGCTTTTAAATTAGATATTTCTTGATTATATCCTTCTTGACTTTTATATAATAAAAATCCATATATAATAGCAATAATACCTAAAGATAAATCTAAATACCAAGCACTCATTTCTTCTCTTTGATCATATTGAACACCAATAAACAATAAACTAACTACTGTAACAAATATATACCATCTAGCGTATACAACATTAGTAAATCCAGAAAAACAATAATAAGCAAAAGGAGTGAACATTAATAATAACATGCCACTTGTTCCAACAATTGTAGACACAGCATGTTTTTTAATACCTTGAATTAAACAAGGAATAAACATTAATAATAAAGGAGTATAAATAAAACATGAAGCATAAGCATTATCATAACCTTGATTAGCAAAAACTAAAGAATCAAAACAATCAACATTAGGAGTAAAAAAAGCAATTAAAGGATATAATAATCTTCTTTTTTCATCATAATCCCATTTAAATAATACATCAAAGAAAGGTTTTAAACCATCTTTATTAATACCTTTAAAAGCATCAACTAAATTAGTTAAATAAGATTGATCTCCTACTCTTGAATTAGTTAAAGCAACAGAAAAACAAGGTAAAAGAATTACACTACAAAGCATTAAACCAACTAAAAAAGCAAATATACCTTGTAATATTACTTCTATTCTTACATCCATTATTTGTAATGTTTTATTAAGTCTTCTTTCTTTAGCAATTAAAGAATAATATTTTAAATTTTGGAAATATCTAAATATCGCATATATTACTCCACAAAAACAAAATGAAATTAAAAAGAAATAATTAGTTAACCCAGTTATAGCAATAGATAAAATTAATAATAAAGGTTTTTGATCTTTAATAACATATTCAACCCCTAATAAAACTAGAGGTAATAAAACTGCTATTTCCAAAAAATGATTAAACCATAAATAATATAAATTCCAACCACAAAAAGCATAACTTGTTGCAATTAACCAAGTAGTTTCTTCTTTTACTTTAAATTTTTGTAATAACAATTTCATTGTTAATCCAGCAAGCACCATTTTAGTTATCATCATAAAGGCTTGAGCTTGTGGAATAAGATTTCTTGGTACAATTAATAAAACTAAAAAGAAAGGATTAAATAAATAATAAAACGAATTCGCACCGACATTATTTACTCCTAACATAGCAGAATCATCCCATAAAACAAATTTTCCAGTTTTAAAAAATGTCCACCAATCATCATATCCATTAAAATAAAAAGGTATTTCTTGTAAAGTAAAATCTCCAGAAACAGGAATAGTAAATTGATTACGAATTAAAGTATAAAAAAACATTATAAACGCTACACAATACATAAAAAAGATAAATGGAACATATTTTTTCTTGCTTAAAATAAAATATTTTTCTTTAAACCAATTAAATATTTTATTTGAATTAAATTTATCTAAAAAGTTTGATAATGTTTTTTTAAATTCCATTTTTAACCTCTATTTATGATACGTTTCATTATTAATAATTTTAAATGCACGATATATTTGTTCAAGAACAATAGCTCTAGTCATTTGATGAGTAAAAGTCATTTTTGATAAACATAATCGATAATTCGCTCTTTCAATTACATCATTAGAAAATCCTAAAGAGCCTGCTATAACAATATCAATATTTGAATTAGTATTTGTAATTTGTAAAAATTTATTACTAAATTCAATAGAATCTAATTCTTGACCATGTAAATCTATTAATAAAACAAAATCTTTTTCTTTAATTTGTTTTAATAATCTTTTACCTTCATTTTCTTTAACTTTTTCATCTTCTTTTAAAGAAGAATTATTGATAATTTTTTCGTCATCTACTTCTATAATACTTATTTTAGTATAACGAGATAGTCTTTTTAAATATTCATTAATTTCATTTTTTAAATAATCTTCTTTAATTTTTCCTACAGCAATTAATCTAATATTAACCATTAAATATTTCCTCAGTTAATGTTCCTCCACAAACCATTTCTCTTTGTTTAGCACATCTAACAGAAATATGAGAAACATCAACTCTTCTTTTAGCCATAATTTTATAAAATGTATTTAATGCTAATTCAGGAGTATTAGCTTCTTCAGATAAATGGGCTAAAACTATTTCTTTAGTTCTATTAGTAATTACTTCAGATAAGCATATTGCAGAATCTTCATTAGATAAATGACCATAATCACCCATAATTCTATCAATTAAATATTGAGGTCTACCACTTGTAAGTTGCATTCTAACATCATGATTTGCTTCAAAAATATAATAATCAGCATCTTTAATATAAGATAAAACTCTTTCATATATATAACCAGTATCAGTTATATAAACTAATTTTTCATTATCACTATCTTCAATAATAAAACCAACAGATCCCACTGCATCATGAGAAGTTGGTACAACAGTTATTTTAAAACCATTAAGATTATAACTTCTATAAGGTACTAATTCATGATCTCTATCTAATAAAGTAGTTGTAGATTTAGTCGCGTAAATACACCTACTTTCAAATATTTTTAATCCTGCTGTATGATCAGAATGAGAATGAGTAACTAAAACAACATTAATATTAGATAAACTAACATTAATTTCATTTAAATAACTTCTAAATTTTCTTTCTGATAAACCATTATCTATTAATAAATATTTACCTTTAGAAAAAATCAAAGTAGAATTTCCTTTAGATCCTGACTCTAATATATAATATCTCATTGATTATTACCCTCATCTTGAATTTCTGTAAATTTATTTATATTCATCATAAACGCTAATTTAGATAAACCAATACCACCATTTCTATTTTTAATCAAATTAACTTCAATAATTTGAGTATTAGCAAATGGATTATCTAAATCTTGATTTTGTGTTTCTTCTTTTGTTTTTTGATAATCTTCTCTATATAACATCATGACTGTATCAGCATCTTGTTCAATAGAACCAGAATCTCTTAAATCAGACATGATAGGTCTTCTTTTTTCTTTTTCATTACCTCTAGATAATTGACATAAACATAAAACAGCAATATTTAAATCTCTAGCTAAACCTTTTAAAGAACGAGAAATTTCATCAATATTTTCACGATTATCTTTCTTTTGTTGTTTTAAAGTAATTAAGCCTAAATAATCGATAACAACTAAGCCTAAATTAGGGTCTTGTTGTTTTAATTTTGTAACATTAGTTTTAATCATTTCCATTGAAATACCAGAAGTATCATCAATAAATATCCTAACTTTATTAAGTTTATCTTCTCCTTCTTGAATAGCCATCCAATCTGAATCAGTTAAATCACCACTTCTTAAAGATGAAGAATTAACATTACTAATAGAAGCAAGCAATCTTTTAATAATTGATTTTGAATCCATTTCTAAAGAAAAAATAGCCACTGTTTTTTTACTTAAACTAGCAGCATTATACGCTAGATTAATTGCAAAAGCAGTTTTACCAACTGAAGGTCTTGCTGCTAGAATATTTAAAGTGCCTGGTTGCCAACCAGAAGTTAAAGCATTTAAATATTTAAAACCAGTATCTAAACCAGTAACACCACTTTTTTTAACTCCTCTTCGTTTTTGTAAATCTTTAGAAATCTCAGTCATAACATCTTGAGCACTTTTAAATCCACCTGCAGTTCTACCACGAATAATTTTTGACATTTCAGTATCATACATAGAAATAAATCCTGAAACATCATCAACTTTTTCTTTTTCAAAATCAGCATTAAAAAATTGATTTTGAAGTTCTTCTGCTTTATTAAAAAGCTTTCTAACCAAAGCTAAATCATGCACATTTCTTAAATGGAACAAAGCATTTTTATCACCAACATAATAATCTTGTAATTCTCTTAAATAATCTACTCCACCAATTTGATCAAGTTTTTTCATATTAACTTGAAGTTCATTAGCAACTGCCGCATTATCAATAGCTTTATTTTGACTATCAAGATTTAAAATTGCTTTAAATAAAATACCATTTTTAGGATCATAAAAATCATTTACTTCTAAAGTAGCTAAAGCTTCACTACAAACTTTTTCTGAAGCAATCATTGATCCTACAACTGATTTTTCTGATTCAATATCATAAGGAACTTTTTTTGACATATTACTTCTTCTCACTTACATGAACATTAACTGTTCCAATAATTCCTTTATATAATTCAATTTTTAAACGAGTAAAACCAAAAGCATTTACTGGATATTTATCAACAAATTTTCTTTTATCTAATTCAATATTATAAGTTTTAGCCATTTCTTCAACTATTTGTTTAGGAGAAATATTACCGCACATTCTTCCATCTTTAGAACTAGTTGCAGTAAATTCAAGAGTGATAGATTTTAATTTTTCTACTATTTCTTCAGCTTGTTCTTTCTTTTTAGCTTCATCTTCTGCTCTTAATTGAATTTGGTTATCTAAAACTTTTTTTGATCCAGCAGTATACATAACTGCTAATCCATTTCTAATCAAATAATTAGCCCCATATCCTTGAGATACTTCTACTACTTGATCTTTTTTACCAACATTTTTAACATCTTTTAATAAAATAACTTTCATTTTTATTCACCAACCTTTTTATTTCTTGCATCTTCAAGATAATTATCAAGAACATTTTTTACTTCTTGGACAACTTCTTCAACTGTTTTATTATGGAATTTAGCAGCTGCAGCAGTAAAAGAACCACCACCACCAAGTTTTTCACACAAAATTTGACAACTAATACTTCCATCACTTCTTGAAGAAATACCAACATCTTTATCAGAAACTCTACCTACAACAAAACAAGCATTAATACCTGAAATTTCTAATGTTTCAGTAGCAACACGCGCTAACATTGCTTGTTCAACAATATCTTTTTGATCAGCTCTAGCAATAATTACTCCGTAATAAGGAGTAAATGAATTAGACATAATTTTATTTTTTAAAGCATATTCTTCATATTCTTCTTTTAAGAATGAATTAGCAACAACATTATCTGCACCAAAATTTTTTAAAACATAAGAAGCATCATAAGTTTTAGCAGAAATATTTTTACGATAATAATTTGTATCAAGAATAATACCTGCTAACATAAATGTTGCAAATGGTTCAGGAACTTCAATATTTTTAGAAGAATATTTAATCATTTCTACTACCATTTCAGAAGCAGAAGAAGCACTTGGATCAATATAATTAAATTCAGTTTTTTCAACATATTTTTCACCTCTTCTATGGTGATCAATAACTGCAATTCTTTCAGCTTTTTTAACTAATGATGGTGACATAGTATTTTGAGGATTATGAACATCAACAATAATTAATAAAGATTTTGAATTAATTGCATCAACTGCTTTATTTGGAGAAATAGTTAATTCATTAATTTGTTCTTTACTAAATAATTGTTTAAAAGCTTTTTTAGTTTTACTTTCAAGAGCAAATTCATCATAAACTATTTTAATTTTTTTAGTTGTTGCAGAAGCTAAACAATATACTCCTAAACTAGCGCCTATTGCATCTAAATCAGCAATATTATGTCCCATAATATAAATATCATTAGATTCAGCAATTAAAGCAGTAAGAGAATTTGACATAACTCTTGATTGAACTGAATTTTTCTTTTCTTTTGATTCAGTTTGCCCACCAATAAATCTCAAATTTTCTCCATAAGTAAAGACAACTGCTTGGTTACCACCTCTAGATAAACTAACATCAAGAGAAGTAGAAGCCATTTCAAATAAACGAGAATAATTATCAGTACCACTAGCCATACCAATAGATAAAGTAAATTCATTATCACTTTCATTAGTAACTGATCTAACTGCCTGTAATAAAGATAATTTATCATTAATTAAATTTAAATAATCTTTTCTTGTACAAATAAATAAATATGAATCATTACGATATTTCTTTAAAAGTAAATTAAATTTTTTAGCGTATTCAATAATAACTTTTTGCATAGAAGCTAAAGCATCATTAATAGTAACATCATCAAGAATATTAGCTAATTCTTGATAATTATCAATAGCAATAATTCCTACTGCAGGAGCATGATCAATAGAATATCTTAACAAATCTTCATTAGTAGTTACATCTTTAAAAATATACATTTTAGCTTGAGGAAGTAATTTAACTAAATAATTTTTATTATTGATTTCAATTTTCATTTCATCAATTTTAGTATCTAATAAATTTTTTAAAGTTGGTTGCCAATCAAACAAATTATGATCAATTAATTTAGTTTGAATAGCATTAAAATATGTATTAGTCCAAACAATATTATTATTATCATCAACAATTAACAAACCCAATTTGCCAAAATCATAAGCTTTTTGAATATCATTACCAAATACATCTAAAGAACTAAAATCAGTTTTCAATTTAGAATTTGATATTTTAATTAAATTATATAATAAAAGCATTAAATTTAAGAAAATAATTACAAGCAATGTTCCTAAGAAAATTTCTTTTATATACGCACTTAGATAATCACTATCCATAGTGAAAAATAAAACACCACATGCAACAATTTCAAGTAAAAATAATATTAATGAATAACCTATTCTTTTTTGTATTACTTTTTGCATAAATTACCTCTCTTTGTTTTTTTATTATACTATAATAAACATATTAAAATAAACCCATTATTTTATGAAATTGATTTTCATTGATAAATGAAGAATATTTTGTAATGTTCCAAGCACAATCATTATAATCGGAAAAATAAAAATAGAGATAATTCCTAAGACATATAAACAATATTTTCTTTTAATTTTTGCATATTTTGCTAAAAAATAAATACCTTGATAAATCATAAAAAAGCTATAAATAACGCCAATATTAGCTATTATTGAATATAAAATAAATAAATTATTTTCTTTGGTTAATTCAAAAAAAGAAAAAATCATTAATCCAAAAACTAAAATGTAAATATAACCAATAATTTTAGGCATAAATTCTAAAGATATTATTAATTTCATAGAAAAATTATCAGTTAATTTAAGTTTATATAAAATTAATTTAGTAACAATAGATAAAAATATCGCTTCTAAAATACTAGATAAAAGTAATATACAAGGAATTAAAGAAACAAAAATAGATTTTAAATAAATTAATTTATTTTCTTCTATACCCATTTTCACAAATAAATTAATAAATTCATTAGCAAAAGAAATAGTATCTTGTACTAAATCATAATTAAATAAATACGCAAAAAAGACACTAGTAAATAAACTCATCAATAAAAATGAACTTATTAAAATTATCATTTCTAAATATAATTTAATTTTCTTTTTTAATAATTCTGGATAAATAATTCCAATACAAATAGTAGGAACAACATAAAAGCAAGTACTCAAAGGACTAATTAAAATAAAAGAGGCAATAATAATGCTAATCCCTGTAATAAGTGTTTCTTTTATTGAATATTTATATCCATAAATACATAAAGGAATTGGTAACAAAAAATAAATAAATTCTTCTAATATTCCACCAAAAAATCGACTAAAAATTAAAACAACTAAATATATTGCAATAATAATTGCACCATCAGTAATTACTCTAACTCTATTTCTATTCATATTAATATATTATCATGATAAATAAAAATTATTCATAAATATTCTTTAATACTTGCCATTTTTTCTTCTTTATTATTTTTAAAAATATTATGAGAAGCAAAATATGATATTCCATTAGATAATTTATTTCCATTTTTAATTTGATTATTATTTTCTTCTAAACTACTACCTAAATATAAAGGTGCTATACCAATAGATAATAAATATCTATTTTTACATATTTTTTTATAATCATTTATACATTCAAGAAAATAATTATTATCAAGGGTATAAATCATTGGACATAATAAATCAATATATTTATTTTTAATCCATTCATTTACATCTTGGCAATATACATTTTTAGCATCGTAACTAGACATATATGTACAAGCAGATATTTTCATATTATGATTAATTAATTTAACATAATTAGAAATTTTTTCTACTGCATTAGTAATATTATTAGTTTTATATTCATGCCATTTATTTCTAATATCTTCATTATAAATATCTTTTTGAGGATTAAAATTTAATTTATATTTTTTATTAAAATCATTAATAGAATAATCAGTAAATCCATAATCTTCAATTATTTCATTATAATAATCATTTTCAGTATATCTAATATAATCTAATTGAAAGCCTTGAAAATCATATTTTTTTAAAAGAGGTTCATATTCATTTAATAAAAAATTAATTACTTCAGGATTACTAGGATCTAAAACATAAGAATATCCATAATCATTATAAACTTTGTTATCTCCATTTAAATCTTTTATTAACCATTCTTCATTAATTGAACTAGATAAATAATTATGACTTCCTACATAAAATATAGATTGCCAAGCATACACTTCAATATTATATTTATGAGCAGTATCAATAAAAGCATTTAAATAATCATTTTTATAATTTTCATCATAATAACTATCAACCACTTTATAATAAGTATCAAAGTTGCTACTTTCATATAAAGTATATCCATCTATCATCATTTCTACATATATTAAATTAAATCCAGTGTTAGAAATATCTTTTAATAAATTATCTATTCCTTCAAGATTAGTTTCATCATAATCACATGAAAAAGGTCGATGCCAAATACCTCTAATTTGAGTTTTAATCTCATAATTATCATTTAATAATTGACAGCTATATTTCATAAATAAAGTAGATATAAGTAATGTTAATTTAAATAATTTATTCATAATCAATTTATATTATAAAATAATAATAAAAATAAACATATAAAAAAGACAGGCATTTTTTTATTTATACCTGTCTAATAATTATTTATTAATATTAAAAAATTATTTATTTTTCAACAAACAAAAAATCACCCATTTCTGAGTGATTTCACATTTCAATTAGTCAGCGATATATGGTAATAAAGCCATAAATCTAGCACGTTTAATTGCAACAGCGATTTCTCTTTGGTGTTTAGCACATGCACCTGTTGCACGACGTGGAGATATTTTTCCATTAGGAGAAATAAATTTCTTTAATGTTTCAACATCTTTATAATCAATTTCTTTGTCCTTGTTTTTTCCACAGAACATACAGAATTTCTTTTTTGATCTTACTTTTTTGAAAGCCATAATAATTTCCTTTCTATCGCTTAAATAAGCGAATTATTAGAATGGTAAATCGTCATCAGCTACGTCAATAGAAGAAGTATTTTTTTCTTCAATATCATCAGGCATTACATCTGGAGTATATCCAGTATCTTCTCTTGATGCATTATTACTATTTTTACTTTCTAAAAATTGTACTGAATCACAAATAACTTCTACAACTGAAACTTTACGTCCATCTTTTGCATCGTAACTTCTTTGATTCAATCTACCTTCTACACCTACAAGTGAACCCTTGTGAGTGTATTTGCAAGCATTTTCAGCTTGTTGATTCCATGCAGTACATGGAATAAAACTTGTCGTCTTTTCTCCATTAGGACCTTTTGTACGGTTATCAACTGCGATTGTGAAGGCAGCAACTGATGCACCATTAACGGTCTTTCTTAATTCTGGATCTCTAGTTAGACGTCCAACTAAAACAACACGATTAATCATAACATTTTCCTCCTTTTAAAGGATTTTCATTACTTTGCAATTACTAAATGACGAATGACATTTGGATTAATTTTTGTGATACGATCAAATTCATTAATACCAGCTGCAGAATTTGCATTAATTGTCACTACTACGTAATAGCCTTTCTTATTGCCATCGATTTCGTATGCTAAATCTCTTACGCCCCATTCATCAACATGGTCAATTGTTCCACCATCTAATGAAAGGATTTCGTGTAATTTACCAATTAATTGGTTACGATCAGCATCTTCAAGATTAGCTTTAAGAATATACATAATCTCGTACTTTTTCATTATTACACCTCCTATGGTCTTCTGGTTAATGATATATTCATTAACAGAGGGTGAGCAGTCCTTCACTAACTGCGCATACCAATTTTACATTATATAGACTTAACTTGTAAAGCAATTTAACAAAAACTAACAAAATCCTTTACACTAATAATATTGTAATTTTAAATTAATTTTTTTGAGTTAATTTATTAAGAACAGCTTTTTTGCAATCTTTTTTTATTAGTCTTGCGCCATATTTTTCATATTCTTCTTGACTATGAATTAATATATCATCTAATGAACTAATTTCAAAATTAGCATCTAAAGAATGTAAATAATTTCTAGCTATACATTTTTGAATATCTTTAGTTAAAAAATCAAAAACAATAATATCATCTAATCTTGATAAAAATTCAAATCTAAATCTATTTTGTAATTTTGTTAAAATATATTCTTCATTAAAAGAAAAAGTAATATTTTTCTTAAAATTTAAAGAATTATCAAATCCATAATTACTTGTCATAATAATCATAGAATTTCTACAATCTATTTTTTCACCTTTAGTAGAATCAAAAAAACCTTGATCCATAATTTGTAAAAAGAAATCTAATACTTCATTATTTGCTTTTTCTATTTCATCTAAGATAATTAAACTTTTAGGGTGAGCTTTCAATTCTCTAACTAATTTAGGATTATTATCTTGTCCATTAAAACCAATCAATTTACTTAAAGAAGATATTTCTTGATAAGAAGACATGTCTAAATAAATAATATTTTCATTAGTAAAATATATTTCTCCAATAATTTTACTAATTTCAGTTTTTCCTACTCCAGAAGGGCCTACAAAAAGCATAGATAATAAAGGTTTATCTTTATCATAAATGTTATTATCCAATAAAGATAAATTGTTAATTATTTTTTCTATTGGTTTTATTTGTCCACTGATTCTTTTTAAAATATTTTCTTTAACCAAATTAGCTTTATTAAATGAATTAACACTTATTTTATAATACCTTTCAATAGTTATATTTACATCTTCTTTAGTTAATTTATTTTTACTAATAACACAAGCATTATCTAATGTATCAATAGCTTTATCAGGAAAATAATAATTAGGTAAACATCTTGAAGTTAATTCAACTATATAATCTAATACTTCATTATCTATTTTTAAAGAATAAAAATTTTCATAAATATTTTTAATTTTATATAATATTTGTCTAGTTTCTTCAATCGAAGAAGGTAAAACTTTTATTACTTGAAATCTTCTTTTTAAAGCTTTATCTTTTTCAAATATTTGTTGAAATTCATCTTCAGTAGTAGCCCCTATTAATTGAATTTGGTTTCTACTTAAATATGGTTTAAGAATATTAGAAGCATCTATTGCCCCTTCAGCACCTCCTGCTTTAATCACATTATGAATTTCATCAATAAATAAAATAGCATTACCATCTTCAATAACTTTTTTCAAAATCTTTTTTACTTTTTCTTCAAATTCTCCTCTATATTTAGTGCCTCCTACTGTTGAAGCTAAATCTAATTCATAAATATTTTTATTTTTTAAAGAAGGTATTTCATTATTTTGTAACCTATATGCTAATTCTTCTACAATTGCTGTTTTACCTACACCAGGTTCACCTACTAAAATAGCATTAGGCTTATTTCTTCTTGATAAAGCATTTATTAATTGATTTATTTCATCATCTCTACCAATTAAAGGGTCATGCTTAACACTAGCTAAAGAATGTAAATCAGTCAAAGTATCTAATTCACTTTTTTTAATCATTTTATTTTGAATATTTTGATTCACTTCATAAATATCTACTTTTAATTTTTTTAATAAATCGTAAGCCATAGAATTTTCATATAAAGTTAAAGCAATACATAAATCATTCACACTTATTTTTTCTTCTCTATATTGCCTAGAGACAACTAAAGCATTCTCTAACACACTTTTTAATTCTAAAGTATATTCCATATATAATGGTTCATCATTATGAGATGGATATATATTTTTTATTTTTTTATAAAGATTATCATAATTAACTTTATAAGTTTTTAATTCTTTAGATAACAAATTATTATCTTTTAATAACGCTAATAAAAGATGTTCACTCCCTACTAAACTATGTCCAAATGAATAAGCTAATCCTTCACAACTAGAAATAATTTTTTGAGTTTCTAAAGAATATTTTTCCATTATAAATAATCCCTTTCTATATACTTTATGATTTAACAATTTAATTATTGCCAAATATAAATTTTTTATACAAAAAGAGATTATATTCTTTCTAATTTATTATCTTTAATTTTATTAATTATATTTAATAAATCTTCTTTATTTTTCATTAAAGAAAACATTACTTTAAATTCTTTTGCCCCTTTAAAGCCTTTTAAATACCAAGATCCAATTCCTCTAAATTCCATAATAGCCACTCTTTCACCTTTTAAAGATTCTAAAGCATTATAATGTTCTAATAAATAATCCATTTGTTTGTTAATATCTGGTGAAGGTAATATTTTTCCTGTTGATAAATATTCTTTAATTTGAGTAATTAAATATGGATTACCTAAAACTGCTCTACCTAAAGCAATACCATCACATTTAGTATAATCTAAAACTTCTTTTGCTTTATAAATAGTATCAATATCTCCATTAGCAATAATAGGTATATCAACATTTTCTTTAGCTTTTTTTATTAATTCATAATTAGCGTTACCAGAATAAAGTTGACTTCTAGTTCGACCATGAATAGTAATCATTTGAACTCCTGCTTTTTGCAATATTTTACAAGTATCCACTACAGTTATTTCTTCTTCATTCCATCCTAATCTAATCTTGCAAGTAACTGGTTTTTTTGAGACTTTTACAATATGTGAAATTGTATTAAATAATTCTTCTTGTCTATCTTTTTTTAACCAACTTGACCCAGCATTATTTTTAGTAACTTTATTAACTGGGCAACCTAAATTAATATCAAGATAATCATAATTAGCTACTTTTTGTAAAATATTTAATCCATTAATTAAAGATTCTTCACTTCCACCGAATAGTTGGATAGCAACAGGTTTTTCTTGAGTAGTAGTTTCTAGCATCTTAAAAGTCTCTTCATTATGATAATAAAGAGCAAAATCAGATATCATTTCAGATACTACTATATCGCAACCAAATTTTTTCATAAAATTTCTATATGCAACATTAGTATATCCTGCTAAAGGCGCTAAACAAATTAATGATTTCATAAATAAAAAGGAGAGATATTTATCTCTCCATTTATTATTTGTTATTTTCTTGATTGTCGTCAACTGGTTTTTCTTCTTCAGTCGATTTTTCTTCAATTTTTGTTTCTTCAGTTGGTTTTTCTTCAGCTTTTTCTTCTGCAGTAGTTTTCTTTTCTACTTTAGGTAATTCATCATGATCCATTAAATAAGTAATTTCTTCTGCAGTAATGGTTTCTTTTTCCATTAAGACATTAGCAATAACAATAACTCTATCTTTATATTGATTAATAATATCAATTGCTTTTTTATGAGCTTCTTCAACAATTCTTCTTACTTCAGCATCAATTTCATTTGCAACTTGTAAAGAGAAATTTTTTTGAGCGGATGTATAATCTCTTCCTAAGAAAACAGAGCCTTGATCTTGTTCATATTGAATAGGTCCAAGTCTTGACATACCATATTGAGTAACCATAGCTCTAGCAATTCTTGTTGCAACTTCAATATCATTTGAAGCACCAGTAGATACATCATCAAAGAATATTTCTTCAGAAGCTCTACCACCTAAATAACCAACAATTCTAGCTTCAAGTTCAGCTTTAGACATTAAGAAACGATCTTCTTCTGGTGTCATTAAAACATGTCCACCTGTTCTTCCTCTTGGAATGATTGTAACTTTTTGAACTTTATCAGAATAAGGTAATTTCATACCAATAATTGCATGTCCAGCTTCATGGTGAGCCACAACACTCTTTTCATGACTTGATAATGATTTATTTGATTTAGCAGGACCAGCAATTCTTCTATCAATAGCTTCATCAATATCAGCAACTGTAACTTCTGCTTCATTTTCTCTAACAGCTAAAATTGCAGCTTCATTTAAAATATTAGCTAAATCAGCACCTGAGAAACCAACAGTTCTTTTTGCAATATTAGAGAAATCAACATCTTTTGCAATCTTCTTATTTTTAGCATGAACTTTTAAAATAGCTTCTCTACCTTCTTTATCTGGAAGATCAACAGTAATCTTTCTATCAAATCTTCCTGCTCTAAGAAGAGCTGGATCAAGAACATCATCACGGTTAGTAGCAGCAATAACGATAATACCAGCATTATCACTAAATCCATCCATTTCAACAAGTAATTGGTTAAGGGTTTGTTCTCTTTCATCATTGCCTCCACCCATACCTGTTCCTCTTTGACGACCAACAGCATCAATTTCATCAATGAAAATTAAGCAAGGTGCAGTTTGTTTAGCTTTTTTAAACATATCTCTAACTCTACCAGCACCAACTCCAACAAACATTTCAACAAAGTCAGAACCAGATATAGAATAGAATGGAACTTTAGCTTCACCTGCTACACCTTTTGCAAGTAAAGTTTTACCTGTTCCTGGTGGGCCTACTAAAAGAACACCTTTTGGTAATTTCGCGCCAAATTTAGAATATTTTTCTGGTTGTCTAAGATAATCAACTAATTCAACCATTTCCGCTTTACATTCATCACAACCTGCTACATCATCAAATCTTACATTAGAAGCATCTTCTCTTCTAGCACGTGAACGATTAAAATCAAGAGCAGAATTATTTGATTTATTAATAGAATTTGACATTCTTGAGAACAAGAATAAAATTAAAACAATTCCAATTCCAGAAATTAAAAGAGATGGAAAATAATCACTCCAGAAATTTCCTTCATAAGGATCAACTCTTTTCACATTTGTAAAATATGTTTTTCCTGAAGCATCTTTTCTATTACTTACAACATATTCAAGAGCAGAATTATATGAAGCATAATCAATTGTAAATGAGAAAGTAGTATTCTTTTCACCTTCAACAGCATGACCTGAAACACTAATTAAACCTGAACTAGGTTTTTTAGATATTGTTAAATCTTTAATTGTATAAGTATACAATGCAGATTCTTCTAATTTTTTATTAATTAATTCTTCATTTCGACTATCTAAATCATAATCAGATAATTTTAAAGCATTTTCACTTGTAATACCACTTGCTTGAGGTCTTGAAAATCCTCCAAAAGTAACAAGTAAAACTATGATAATGCCAAAAATTAATAAATATGGTAGAATAAACGAAAATATATTGCCAGTTTTTTTCTTATCCATTTGTCTCCTCCTTTGACTTTTATAAATAAATTTATAATCGCTTTTGCGATTAAGTAATTATATCATGTTTTTTTTAGTTTTTACAATAAATAGATTATCTTCATCAAAATCCTTTCTAGGGATAAAGATTATCTCATTTTTATTATTGACTATCATTGGCCAATATAGTCTTTTTAAATATGGAATTTTCTCATCAATTAGTAATCTATTAATGTTTTTATGAATATTACCTATCTTTATTTTTTGATTTTTATCCACAATTTTAATTGTTAATGGATAACTATCTTTTTTTATATAAAATTTATTAGGATTAGTCAATAAATCGAAATAAATAAATTCATTTTCAATTATTGATGGTTTATCTACTTTGATAGAATAAAAATATTTTAAATTATTAATAATACTTAATTTATTATATTCTTTGATTAATTTATATTCATTATTTAAATCAATAATTACATTTCCACTTTTCTTTAATTGATTTTTTATTTCTTTTATACGATTTATTGATAATTCTAAATCAATATATTTATTAACAAATTTAAAAATAAGACGACTAAATTCTTCTTCATTTAATTCATTAATTTTATCTAAATTTATTTCATTATCATTAATAAACGTATCTATTTTTTGATTAATTTGTTCTATTTTTTGATTTTCTAAATCAATTTTAATTAATATATCTTTTCTATCATTATCATTTAAATTATTAATAATATTTTTTCTTAAATAATTTCTTTTTAAATTAATATCATCATTAGTATAATCAATAGAAAAAGGAATATTATTATTTTTACAATAATTTAATAAATCAATTTTTTTATAGTCTAATAATGGCCTAATTATTTTAACATCTTTAATATTATTTATATGTTTTAAACCATAATAAGAAACATACCCTCTTTGTTTTTGTAATAAATATGTTTCGATTAAATCGTCTTGATGATGACCAACAAAACAACCTTCAGCATGATATTTATTAAGCATTTCTTTAAAAAACATGTATCTTTCTATTCTAGCCCAATTTTCAAAATTACCATCTTTTTCTTGATAAAAACAATCTTTAATCTCTAATTTATAATTTAATTTTTTTACATAATTAATAACCATTTCTTGTTCTTCATCAACATTATTACGATGATGATAATTAACAAAACAAACAATTAAAGAATATTCTTCTTGATAAAGCATATTTAGTAACGCCATAGAATCTGGTCCACCTGATAATGCAATTAAATATAATTTATCTTTATTACAACTTTCTAAATTCATAATTATATTTTAGATATTAAGTACTTCTTTGTAAATTATTAACCTGATTTTCTTTTTTAAATTCTCTTATTTTTTCTAATTTAATTACAATTAAAGTCTTATCATCTTCAACTTCTCTTAATTTAGCTAATTTTTCATTTAATAAAGAACATATTTTTTCACTATTAAATGAATAATTTTCTTTTAATATTTCTAAAATAATATTTTCTGGTTCTTGCATATAACCATCACTCATAAAAATTAGAATATCATTTTCATATAATTCTTTAGTTAATGATTCAGTTTTTATTTCATATAAAATACCAAGAGGAGGTGTATTACTTTTAAATTTAAATAAATTATTATTTCTAAATAAATATGTATCAAAAGATCCACATTTAAAAATTTCCATTTCTCCTTTAATTAAATCTATATCAATATAATCAAGAGTTGCATACATTTCTTCGTCAATTTTTGTTTTTAATAAAGTGTTAACATTTGTAATTTGTTTAGAAATATCTTTTTCAATTTTACGATAACTATTTAAAGCATTAACCATAAAAAACGAAACATTTTGAGAATTTTTATTATGCCCAATTCCATCTGATAACAATAAATAATAATGATTATTTTCTATATAATTTAAATAACTATCACCATTATAATCTCCATTCATACCATAACTAATAATACTTTTATCTAAACCAAATAATGCTTTACTAGATAAACAAACTTGATACATTCCTAAAGATAATATATAAAACATATCTTCTAAATAATAAGTTTTTTTCATGCAATTAGAGATAATTGTCATTACTTTTGTTATTTCATTTTTATCTTGTAAAGCTATTTGAAAAGTTAAATTATCTTCTCCAATACTTATTTCATCTAATTTATAATGATATGCTTCTAATTCATCAATTAATATTGTTTTCTTTTTAGTAATAATTTCTGATTGAGAAAACAAATTTCTTAAAGGTTTATATATATTTTCTATTTCTTGTTTATAAATATCATTTTTATTTTTAATTTCATCATGATATTTCTTTTCATTATTTAAAGTTATTTTATTCACTCTAATTTGTCTAATTATTTTGTATGGATATAAACAATCATTAAAAATTATATTTTTATTTTCTTTAGTAAATTCTCCACTTAAACTTTCTTTAATAACATTAATTAATAAACATTCTTTTCTTTTTTCACAATCTTTACAAACTTTATTTTCAATAATAGATATAGTCTTATCTATTGGAGAATAATTTGTTTCAATATTAGTAGTTAAAACAATATCTAAATAATTAATAATATTGTTAATATTTTCATTTACTTCTTCAAGACGATCATTATTCTCTTTCATTTCAAATGTTTCTTCTCGATTAAATAATTCACTAATTTTATTTATCCATTTATTAGGAATAATTAAGCTTAATAAAATCGAAATTAAGCCTTGATAAAAACTAGGTTCAAGATAAAACTTATCGCTCATATATAAATAAATTATGACATAAGAAAATATATAAATAGGTAAAACAAATTTCTTATTTAAAAAAATAGAAATCAAACTAGGTATTAATAAAGAAATAATTAATAATTTAGATCCATTTTGTAAAAAATAAATAAATAAACAACTTAAAATTATTGCTAAGCTTCCTTCAATAGAAGAAGAAATTTTGCATATTAAAACATGTACTAATCTAACAATTACTAAATAAATAACATTAATTCCAAAAAATAATATTGAAATAGTAGATAAAACAATTACTTTAGCTTTTCCTTCAAATTCTTTAGAAGGCTCAACTAAACATTTTTCTAAATTTAAATAACCATATAATAAAATACATGAAGATAAAAAACTAATTATTAAATTAATAATATTTTCAAAATTAAAATTTTTAATTAAATATAAAACAATAAATGTAATATTAGCCAAAATAAATGGACCATATTTTTTAAAAAAACCTTCTTTTTTTATAAAGCAAAAAACTAAACAAAACAAAAAGAAGCTTAAATTAACTATGACTATTTCTATACCATAAGGAACATTTATTATTAATCCAGTAATAATCGTAGTTACTACAACAAAAATATAATTATTTATCCCTCTAATATAACTTAAATAAATAATAACTAATAAAAATGGATTAAATAAATAAGAATCTGAAATAAGTGTAACTAAAATAGAAACAATAATAAAAATGCATAATTCTAAATAATGACTACTTTTAGAATAAATTAAAGAATATTCACCAACTTTTTTCATATCATAAATATAAATCTTCTAAAATGAAAAAAATGGCGAATTATGTCATTCACCATTAATTATTTATATTTTAATTATCATCATCAATATAACCTTCATAAGTATGGCCATCTAAATCATCAATTTTCACATGTCCATAATCATCTGTATACATATATGTATGGCCATTATCATCAGTAATCCAACCCATTTTTTGAGGTAATATTGCAGAAACAACAAATAAAATACCAAAAATAACAATAATAGCAGAAATAATTTTTGCACCTAAAGCAAAAATATTTGGAATAATTGCATTGCCTAAGAAATAACCACCTATTAATAAAGCTAAGCTTCCAATTCTTTTCCATAACTTAACTCCACCTATATATGGTAATTTTCTTAACATAGTAAATATAAACAAATAATAAAAATAATATAAAATAGGTGAAATATAAAACATAGCCGTATAAACAGCTTTAGTTATATCATCTAAACTTGTATTTGATAATGTATTTTCCAAATGAACATTTAATTCTTTAACATATAAATAATAAAATATTCCATCTAATACAATAAATATAATTCCAAATAACCATTGTAATTTATGACTATAACTTACTCTTATATTAAATATGGATAAAACAATACTTGCCATATAAACTAATGGACCAATCAAAACAGCTTTTTGAAAAGCACCATAAATTGGTTCAATATCACTTCTAGATACTGTGTTTTCTAATACTACACCATATTCTCTAAACCATTCAATAACATTACTAATATTATCTTTTGGAACACTATTCGATTCAATTTTTGCTAAAAGATTTAACCCCATTGGGCCTAAAAGCCAAAATAAAAATGGTAGTAATCCCACTACACAAGCAATAATTATTGAAATTGTTCTACTAGATACACTATCATTTTTGTTTCTCATAATTATATATCTCCTAATCTATATAAATATAATATTTACATTTTTATTTAGTCAACATTGATAATTTATCTTGGCACTTATTTGGCAATTCATAAAAGCTTATAATTTAATATTTTTATAATAAAATAGTAATATTTAACTTTTCACTACTTGTAATATAAATGAATCCTATTAATTTGTTAAGTATATATTGGTAAATTATTATTCCATTATTGTTTTCTTCACATATTATTTGATTGTTTTGAGTTATATATCTTGTTTCTAACCCTTTTACTAATTTACATGCTCTTATACCATTTACATCATATTGATATTTTATATCATTATTATATGATATTAATCTATCTTGGTTATCACAAATATCTTCCTGTGCTTTTTTCAATAATTTCAACTTTATATGTTCCTGTTTTTGAAGCAGTAAATTCTGCTAATTCAAAACAATCATCATTTGTATCTTGTTTAGTTATTAAATTCATATCTTCATCATAAATATACAAATCATGATTAGTTATTTGAGTATCTTTAACATTTCCATTAGCTTTAGCAAGCCACGCAATAGCAATTATTTTAATAATTTAAGAATCTTTAATAGTCCCATAAAAGGAAGAGATTCAACAATTAAAACAATTTAAAAAGTTTCCAATGGAATTACTAATTTTAACAGATTTAGAAATAGAATTATGTTTGTTATAAATAAAGATTTTTATTTTGATACAAACAAAAAAAATAAAAAAAGAGGTGGTCCTCTTATTGAAAATCACCTCGTTGAACTTCTACCTTGAAATGAACTGCTATTAATAAAGTACACACTCTTAATATTTATGTTAGTAAAATTATTTTATTTTTTGATCTTAAATATGTATTCTATTTTACTTAATGATTTTACTTTTCTACTTTCCAATTCTTGTAAAATATCACTAGAGTAAACAATTTAGATTCTATGTTTATTTTTTTTGTTATCAAAACCTTGTTTAAATTGCTTTATATGATCTTTTTCATAAATACATATCCATTTGAGGTAAATATAAGATGTCCATGAAGAATAATATGGAAGATCTAAAACTTCATAAACTGCATCATTCAAATCTATTTCTTCCATTTTTCCGAAACTATTACTTAAAATAATATTATTTCCTATTATTTGATAGTATTGTCGGTAATACAACGCTACAACAAAAAAATAATGGAGCAAAGTATCATAAATCCACAAAAGATTAATTTAAGTAATAAAGTATCATTTATTGTAATCCATATTATAATCGCCATAATCATATCAAGAAGCGAAAAAAAGAATATACAATTATAAGATAATTAGAATAACATTTTTTTCATATTAATACCATCCCGACATTAAACTGGAAATGATTGAAGAATAAACAGAATATCTCATAAGATTTTTTATAATATTAATTTTTGTTTGGACATTTAATTTCTAAAATTTTATTTTTAATTTTTGTTATGGTTACAAAACCATGAATGTCTTTTCCTTCTTGAAATTGAATCACTTGTCCTACTTTCAGGCAATTTGGATATACTTCAGGTGTGAGAAACCAAATTATCGCTTTTGCTTCATTATCATATGTTAATTCATCAACACCAATCAATTTTATAATTCCAGTTGTTAAATAATCATCTTTTACTTTAAATGCAGGTCTATAACCGCTATAAATATTTCTTTTACTTGGTCTTTTATTTCTAATGATTACTTCTACATCTGGTCTGCTATTTGGGACGTTCATTATAATACCTCCTATAAAAAAATAATACTTATCAAACTATCATTGAACGCTTTTATCATAGATGGTCTAATAGTAGCAACAACATTTTTAAATATATTCACATCAACTGAAGTAAAATCCAATCTATAAAAAATTCTATTAGGTATCTTTGCACCAACAATATCTTGTTGATTGATTATCGATTATCGATTTTACCATTGCCTTTTTTTATCAATAATATCAAACTTATCTTCATATCCAACAAAAAATAAAACATTTGCTAAATATTCCAATAAATCTTCACTTTCAATTGTTTCAATACAAGAATATATTGAATTAATTTTATTCAAATCATTAATCAATTTATTTATTGCAAATTCAATATCTTCATTTGTTTTATATTTATTTAATAGTTCATATGTAAATTTATTTAATAAGTTATTTATATTTTCTTTAGCTTTTTCATTCATATAAGTCCAATTACTTGTTGGATTTTTTTCTAAAAATTGCTTATTTATTTTTACTAATTTATTGGGTTCATATTGCTTTAAATAATTGAAGTACCATTTATTTTCTAAATTATCATTCCATTGGGAAAGTGTAAATCCTTCTTGCCATCTTAATTTTATATATTCAATTCCCCATGTTCTATTTGGAGATAATTTTTCTAAACTTTTGTCAAATTTATTTAATGTTTTCACAACAGCACCAGTTGTCGAATTAAATATATACCAAACTAACTTACCATTGACTTTTCTTTCACTACTTCTTAAATATTGTGGAAAAGATACAAACGAAGGTATACTAAAATTCCCTATATATTTTCCGTATTTAATTAAGTCATTTTCATAAAATCGCTTCAGATAATAAAAATCTTGACTATTGATAATAGAATCAATCTCATCATTTGTTAAACAAGAAAAAACTTTTTCAAAGACACGGACTTTATAAACATCATTTTGCTTGGATATAATTTGAATTAGTCCATATTTATTTGAATTATTAAGTTGAAAAGAAAACAAATCTCCTTCTTGCATTTTATTCATAAAATAAACCACCTTCTTAAATATTCATTAAAAATTTCTTTATAAAGTTAAATCCCCATTTAACAGCTTTTTCATAAATAGGATTACTTGAAGCTATACTATTAATTTTGTTAATTAATGTTCCACCATTTTTAATCATTCCATATTTTTCAATTAAAGCTTGTTCAAGTCCTCTGGCTTGCCTTAATGATAATTTGTTTGCAACTTCTTGTGGAACGACCCCTTTACCATTTAATGCATGTTCAGCAGTTCTTCTCGCGATATTATTAGTTCGACCAACGTAATTAAAAGTTCCATTGCTTTTTGATATATATACGCTATGTACCTTAGCTGACATAGTGCCATATACTCCACCAATTATAGCACCAACAAGTGCACCTACACCTAATCCAATACCAATACCTATTGCAATTCCTTCTAAACTCCAATTAGATACAGCTCCACCAATTATTCCACCAGCAACAGTTCCTACACCAGCACCAATTAGTGCTCCAATAGCTGCACTATGCAACCCTGCTCCAACAACAGTTCCTGCTAAAACAGTTGTTCCAATACCACATGTTAAAACAGTTATTGCACTTACAACCAATGCCGCTCCAAGAATTGCGGCACCTATACTAACCCACTTTAGCCATTCTGGCAAACATCCTGAATCATCTGTATACATAATAGGATTATCATTACAATACATATAAAGATTTAAACCATTAATTTGACCTTTAGTTTCATCAAGTATTGATAAAACATCTGGAGATATAAATCTTCCTGTTTCTGGATCATAATATCTACTATTTAAATAATATAATCCGCTTTCTTCATCAAAATAATATCCTCTATATCTAAATGGATTTAAATGACCAATGGAAGTTAATGAAGTATCTTCTTTTCCATTTTCATCAAGAACAATGTGGTTTCCATATCCGTCATAAGCATATGTACAAATGATATTCCCTTCTGTATCAATAATTGAAGTTATATCTCCTTGTATATTTCTTATATATAGATATTCTTTTGTACCACTAGTATTAGTATACTCAAATCCTACTAATTTGTTAAGTATATAATGGAAGATAAATTTCCCATTATCGTTTTTCATTTGTAAAATTTGAGTTCCATTAGTAATATAGTTTGTTTCTTTACCATTAATTATCTTTTTATATCGTATACCATTTGAATCATATTTATATTCAAATTTATCAAGATTTTCATTTTCATATAAAAGTAATTGTCCTTTATTATTCCACTGTAATTTATTATTTTTATACACTCTTGGTCTACCCATTTTATCATAATGAATTAATTTGCCATCATATGATATTAATCTATCTCGATTATCACAATCATATATGTATTCGTTTATGATTCTTGGTCTAGTTGATGGTAAAATATTATTTAGGTTATAACTATAATTTTTCTTTAATAAAATATTTCCCGCTTTATCATATTTATAAATAATTGTTTTATTTAAAATTCTATTATCTTCTCTAATCAAACGATTTAATTCATCATATTCATATCTATTTATAGTTTCATCATCATAAATTGATGTTATATTTCCATTAACATCATATTCATAAGTATGAGTTTCACTTAAATATGCAGTTTTGTTTTGGCCATATATTTCAATTTTTAAAACATCTTCACCGATTAAATCCAATGAATTATTATCTTGTTGAAGATAAGAATATTCATGACACATATTAACCTTATTGCTTGTTATTTTTTGGTGTTGAACTCTATTTAAAGCATCATATTTATATTCTGATTTTAAAATTTCATTAATTATATCTCCATTATCAACATTTGTATTATTTAATGTTATTTTTACCAAAAGATCATCCATATAAGTATTCTGATAGTCCAACCTTGTTTCACTTTCTAAAGTCAAACTATATGAATCAATAAATTTATAATTAATATCATAATTATTTTCAATCAATAAACTTATCTGATCATCTACAATTTTGTTTTGTTTTATTATTAATCCATTTTTATATTCATTTTTTATTTTTTCATAATAAACATAACCATTTTGTCTATATGTGTCAAAATAAATTATTTCAGACAAATTATCACCTAAATATTTATATTTTATCTTACCATAAGAATCATCTGCCGAATATGTTTTATAAAAAACATTATTATCATTATCTTTACAACAATATTCGTAATATCCATCATTAGTTACAGTTTCTCTATATACACCATTTTTTATTTCAGCATCAAAATAATGATCCCCTTCTTTTACACTATTATAATTATCTTTATAAGTTGTTTGTAAGATTGCATCACCATTAAATACTGTTTTTGTTTTTCTACCTAATCCATCATATGCATATCTCACTTCGCATCCTAAATGTTTCATAGATGTTAATAATCCATAATTATAATTAAATGATGTAGAATTACTTATTCCATTTGCACTAGAAGAAATTGAAATTAATTCATCAGTATTGAAATCATAATTATGTGAAATTATTTCATTTTTGAATCCTTTAGTTTCAGTATTTAAATCATTATATTTTATTATTTGAGTAGGATAATTTCCATCTTTATTTTTGATTGAACCATAATTTATAATATTACCTTTTTCATCATATTGAGTTTTATTAACTTTCATTAATGAAGCATCATTTTTATTATAAGACCTTTGTTCAACACAATTACCTTTTTCATCATAATAATATTCAATAACATTGTTCTTGCTATCTTCTAATAAAGTAATTTGATTACTAGAATTATATGAATAATTTGTAATTAGTTTGTCACCATAAATATTTTTTTCTTCTTTTTTGATACATAAATTATTTTCATTATATTCATAATTGATTATTCCATCATCACTTTGCTCTTTTATTAATTTATTTTCATTATTATATGCATATTCTATTTGCTCAAATGGAATTAAATATATACCAATTATTGTATTTTTTTCAGAAGTTTCAAACTTTAATGTAATATCTGATATTTCATCAATATATTTTATTTCAATTGTTTTAAAAATTTGTAAATCGTCAGTTTTAGAATATGTAATTGAATCAAATGATCTAATTCTACCTGTTTCAATATCTTTACAACCAATAAGTAATAATGCTGTTGGATCTGCTATATTATTTTGCAATGGTTTATTTCTTTTTATAAATAATAAGAATTTTTTATAATACTTTATTGCTTTAAAATCATTTAAACTAATATAAAAATAATCGTTGATCAAATTTGAAGATGTTGCTTTATTTTCAACAAAAGTTTTAAAGTATACTTTTTTGCTTAACAATAATTTCCCATTAAATTCACATATTGTAGTTGTTTTATCATTTTCTTGTGTTGTTTTATTATTTTCAAAAATATAAGTGTCTACTTTATTATTTAATAAGTTTGTAATAGTTGTTGAATTATTAATTATTGAAATTTTATAAGATTCAACTTTAAGTATTTCATCATTACTTGATAATGTAGTTTGGTTATCTATTTCTTTATTAACTACATATCTATCAATCAAAAAATCATTATCTTTTTTTCTAATATCTAATGTTTGGAATAATGAATTAGTTATTTTAAAAAGTGAATTATAATCAAGCAATGTTGTTTTAGAAGAATAATGTTGTATTTTAATCAATTGATTTTGGTTGTTATAATAATATTTTATTTTTCTACCTTTTTTATCAATTAATGAAGATAATAAATTAGTTTGTTTATCATAGTTAAATTTAATTGTTTGATTATCTGTATAAATAGAAATCAATTTATCTTTATTATCACTTTCATAACCAAATTCAATATTGATTTTATTTTTAAATTTATCTTCAATTAAAATTAATCTACCATATCCATCAAAGCCCAATGTATTACCATTTTGATCAATAATAAAATCATTTACATTTCTTCTTTGTTGCTCAATTAAAGCGTCTTTTTGTTTTTCTAATAAATAAATTTGTTTTTCTTGTTCATTAATTAAATTATATGTTACTTCTAATTGTTTTGCACATGACTCAACTTGATTTTTTTGCATCTCATATTCAAAACCGTTTTTATATTTTGAAGAATCTTTAGCATTTTGTATCTCATATGTATAATGTTGTAAATGATTATTAACTAGAGCAAGTATTCTTTGATAATTATCTTCATATGCTAATGTATCATTATCAAAATCTTTTTCAGGTAGCATATTTAATTTATCCAAGATTTCATCATATTTAATATCATATGGTAGCAATTTTTCTAATGATTTAACCAACGCTTTACTTCCCCAACCATTTTTAGAATAGTAAGTTGCAAATCTTTCGTTATATTCACGAATCAAAAGTAAAGTTTCTTCATTATAATTATAATTAAATTGTTTGTTTAAACTAATATAAGATATGCATAATCCATATGCTGATAAATACATTGATTTAAGTGATGATTTTAAATTTAAAATTTGATTATCAATTGTTTTTATATCATCGTTATAATAAATTTCTTTAAAAGATTGTTCAGTATCAAAAGATTGTTCAGTATCAAAAGAAAAATCTAAAGATAATCTTTCTTTTGTTTTATTTTTATCAATATTTTGTAAATAATATCCTTGTTCATCAACACATAATTGTAATGGTGCTTTATAATCAATATTTACATCTATTTTATTACCAGTGCTTTTAAAAACATATTTTAATGTATACCCTTCTTTAATTATATCTTTAAACGCCACATATGTTTTTTGATTTCCAGAAATAAAATAATGACCATATCCGTTAGAAATTTGATTATTATTATATTTACTACATACAACTTTTTCTTCTTTATATGAAATTATATAATAAGTTTCAAATTTAAAATTACCTTGGGTTAAGTATTCAGTTAAATTACTACCAGAAACATATATTAAGCCATCATCAGACTTACATTCGTATTTTACTTCATAAATTCTATCATCATTTTCTTTATATTTTAATTTTTGATCAAAATCTAAATAAACATCTTCTCTTTTTAAATAACGTTTAACATTATTAAAATCAATATATGTAAAGTAATCTCTAAAATAATATTTTTTATTGCCATCATTATAAGTGATTTTTTTATAACCAAATAAATTATTAATATCTTTTTCTTTTGTTAATGTTTGATGTAAATTAGTTTTCCATCCTTTTCCTAATCCAATATTTTCAATATTATTTGAATCAAAAATATGATTTAAATTTACACTTAGAGTATTTTGCTCTATTGTAGTATCAAAAAAATTATGTGAAATCGAACCATTTAATAAATTTAATTCAGTAGTACCAGCTTGTCCATTATCGAATTCTAATTTTTTATCATTGTCCTCATCATTTTCTTTATATTCAAAACTTAATGTTGCTAATTGTTCACCATCTTCATTTAAATTTGAAATAATTAAATAATCTTGATTTACAGCATTTAAAACTGTTGTTGCATTATTATATTTAGAATTATTAATTAATAAATATGGATCATCACTATGTCTAAGATTAATTTCTTGTATTCCTGTTTTATTTAATACAATATCAGTTACATCTAATGTAATTTGTTTATCAATATTCGTGGATACTTCTTTTATTACTCCTGAATTTGTATAGAAAACATATTTACCATCTAAAATTTTATGAAATTCATTAGACTGAATTGGTAAAATAATTGTTGCACTTAATATTGTTTTACTATCTTTTTCTAAATTATCACGAATATTATCGCAATTGATGCTTATTGATAATCCTTCCCAAAAAATACTTCCATTATTTGATTTAAATTTACCTAATCTTTCAGTTTTATTTGGAAAAATATAAGCTAATTTATTAGAAAGACCTGTAATTTTAAAATCTTCATTTTGTACTACTTCAATAGTTGGATCAATAACAATCGGTAAAGTTCTATTTGGAGAATTAATCCATTCACTTGAACATGTTAATTTAATATTTAATTTATTTTCATTTTGCTCTATTTCATAAGCACAATCACTACTATAATCTTTTTTATTATCTACCATATATGGACTTAACAATCGATATATAGTTTTATTATTTTCTTTTAATTCTAATGTGCTATTTTCTTTATTAAATGATGGAACTAAATCACCAATGTCTAATTCAAAATCATATTGATAATTATCTTGTAATTCATTTATTACAATGCTTTCTTTGAGCTTATTATCTAAAACTTCATATTTTAAATCAACACCATCTTCTATTGATGGATATATTATTTTATTATCTTCTTGAATTCCTTTAATAATATTTCTTGCTTTATTAATATAATTCATTTTAATAATTTTATTATCTTTATTAAGAGTAATAAAATCATTATTAGTAAGTGTATTTTTCATTTCTAATTTACAATTACTAAAATTTCTTATAAATTTATTATTTTCTATTATAGAATTATTTATTTGTTTATTTTCTTTACTTAGTATTAACTTTTTCATCGACTAGTTCCCCTTTATTTGTTAACACCCATTTATTTTTTGTTATTTCATTTATCATATTATCTACTTGCTCTTCTTTTGTTAATTTTTCATTTGTTTCTTTTTTTAAAACATTTTCTATATTATTTAAATATTCTATTTTTTCAAATAGTGTTTTCTTTTCACAATATTGATGTAACATTGTATATATTCCTTTTGATAAAGTTAATGTTAATGCTGATCCTGAAAGTAATCCTGTAATTAACGCTCCATCAAATACGATATTATGTTTTAAAAAATATTCATTTAATATGTAAAGCGATGAATAAATAATTAATGATACAATTCTTCCTACTCTAGATAAAATAATATCTTTTTTAGGCGCAAACATTTCTTCATTAATTACATTTTTCTTTTTCAAAATGATTTTAATAATTTGAGTAACTATTAATGTTAAGATACTACTAATAATTGTTACATAGCCTAAGCTTATAAAAAATTTATAATTCTTAATTCCTTGAAAATCCATATTACCTCCTTCTTTCTCTTAGAATTTAAAGATTTATTCTTATATCATAAATTTACCTCCTCATGATATATACAATTGAGAAAAGCTTTTTGGCCCAAATTTTTTAAATTATTTTTTTATTTTACAAAATATGATACTGAAACACTTTGATCAAAAAAACTCCTTTCATAAATAAAGATATTTAAGAATAGGAGTTTAGCCAAAATTTTCATGAATTATTTTATATGTTATTCAATTTTTATAATCACTAAGAAATATAATTAATTTATTAAAAAATATTTTTAGTAAAAAAGTGAAAGAAAAGATATTATTATTAAGTAGTATTTAATTCTAATAATAAAATTTATTTCAATAAACAATTTATATGATTTACCAAAATTTTCAACTGATGTTGTCTTAGCAACTTATATTACTCCTATAATAATTAAAAGGGTTTTATAAATATTTTTTCACATTTTTGTATAATAAATTCTAATTTGAGTAAAATAAAAAGGCTATATTAGCCTTTTATTTAATTGTAATTATAATTGTTTGGCCATTACCATAAACGACCATATCTTCTGAATTAGAATAGACATTATAATATCCATCTTCTCCAACTTTTTTATTATATTCTTCTATTCTTTGAGCTTCTTGTAATAATTCTTGATATTGTTTTTTTAATCTTTCATTTTCTCTATATGTAGCGAATAATTGATAACCTACTACACCTAAATACACTAAAGAAGCCATAAATATAACTAGACAAAATACACTTATAACTCTATTGGTTGTTTTGCTTAATTTCATATTTCTTTTTCTTCTTTCTTAAAAATAATTTACCACATATTTTTTTTATTTTCAATTTAATTGGTAAAATGATTTTCTTATATAAAGAAGAAGCTACTTCTTCAAATAATGATTCAAAATGATAAGCATAAAAACGATAATAAATATAACCTCCTAATATTAAACTAGGAATATAAAATATATTAAATACACCAGAAGAAAAAGTACCTAAAAAAATATAATATAAATAAGCAATATAGCAAAATAATATTATTTCTAAATGGAATCTTATAATATAAAGTTTTTTTGAATAAAAAATTCGATTAAATAAAGTCCAAGTAAATAAACTTAAAGAACCAAAAACAATAGAGCCAATTATTGTTTGAAATTGTTCAAATAAACTCATTTAAAGATTCTTTGAAAAAAACCTTCTTTTGTTGATGATGTACCAGTTAAATAACAAACAGAATCAACAGTACCATTAATAGATAAAGTTCCTTTATCCATATCCATAGTTCCTAAAGTTAAATCTTTTCCTTTAATATGCAAATATCCTTTTGATGTATTAATTAAAAATTCATTTTTATCAAAACTATCAAGTTTAATCACTCCTTCAATTAATACTTCTCCTCTTTCATAAACACAAATGCTATGTTTTTTTATTTGATTAGTTTCTTCCATAAAAAAAGCCTCCTATTCATATTTATGAATCAAGAGGCATATTAATCACTTCATCTTTAATTATTTCAAACATTTCTGTAGCTTGTTTTTTATTAGTGACATTATTTATATCTTTAATTTTAATAGTTAATTGTCTTTCTCCTAAAGATAAAAATAATTCATCACCTATTTTTACTTCACTAGAAGGTTTACTAACTTTACCATTAATTTTTATTAAACCTAAATCAGAAACATTTTTAGCAATTGTTCTTCTTTTAATAATTCGTGATATTTTTAAAAATTTATCTAATCTCATATTTATATTTTACCAATTATCTTATAAAGTGTTAATAACTTCTAATATATATAATAAATTATTTTGAGATTCTTTATTTTTTTGAATTTTAATAATAAATTTTTTATCAATAACTCTAACAAAAATATCATCTTTAATCACAGATAATTTATTAGACAACATAGTAGCAACTCCATTAGTTAAAGAAATTTCTTTAGTTAAAATAATATTAATCATGTTATCTTCATAAACAGATTCAATATTACTTGAAGAAGCTAAAATATCAATTTTCCTTTTTAATAAAATCTTTTCTACTTCTTTTGGTAATTTACCATAAATATCTTTTAATTTTCTTCTTAATAATTCAATACTAGCAATAGTTTGAGTATCTTCTATTTCTTGATAAATTTGGATTTTATCTGTATCTAAAGCATAATTAGAAGGGATATATCCACCAATAGTAATGTTAGTAGATTTTATTTTTTTATCAATTTTCTTTATACCTTTTTTCTCATTAATAACTTCAGAAAGAATATTAACATACATATCAATACCTACTGAATCAATAAAACCTGATTGTTGAGAGCCTAATATATCACCTGCCCCTCTAATAGATAAATCTTTTTCAGCAATTTTATATCCAGATCCTAAAGAAGCAAATTCTTTAATTGCTTTTAATCTTTTTTCTGCTTCTGGAGTTAATTCTTTATTTTTATTATAAAATAAATAAGCATAAGCAACCCTATTAGAACGACCCACTCGTCCTTTTATTTGATAAAGTTGAGATAAACCAAATTTATCACTATTTTCAATTAAAATAGTATTTGCATTAGGTACATCAAGACCTGATTCAACAATAGAAGTACATACTAAAACATCAATATTACCTAAATAAAATTCAGTCATTATTTTATCAATATCTTCTGAATCCATTTTAGCATGAACTACACCTACTCTAGCATTAGGAATAGCTTTTTTAATTTGTTCAGCTTTTTGAAAAATAGTAGAAACCAAATTATATAAATAAAATACTTGACCACCACGAGATAATTCTCTACAAATTACTTCTTTAGCTAAATGAGGATTATATTCAGTAACATAAGTTTGTATAGGCATTCTTGAACTTGGTGGAGTTTGTAATTGAGATAAATTTCTTATACCTAATAAAGACATTTGTAAAGTTCTAGGAATAGGAGTAGCAGTTAAAGTTAAAACATCAACGTTTTTAGAAATTTCTTTAATTTTTTCTTTATGTTCTACCCCAAACCTTTGTTCTTCATCAACAATTAATAAACCTAAATTAGGAATCTCTATATCTTTTGATAACAATCTATGAGTGCCAATAATAAGATGTATTTTTCCTTCTTTAATTAATTTAATATTTTCATTTTGAATTTTAGCTGATACAAATCTAGAAAATAAAGCAATATTCACTCCAAATAAAGAAAAACGAGAATTTGCTACATCATAATGTTGTTTAGCTAAAATAGTTGTCGGGCATAATAACGCTACTTGTTTATTAGAAAGAATAGCTTTAAAAGCTGCTCTAAAAGCAACTTCAGTCTTTCCAAAACCAACGTCTCCACATAAAAGTCTATCCATAGGAGTAGGTTTTTCCATATCTAATTTAATTTCTTCAAGAGCTTTTTGTTGATCCCTAGTCATTTGATAAGGAAAAGCATCTTCAAATTCTTTTTGAAATTCATCATCTTCTTTAAAGCTAATACCTGGAGTTATTTCTCTTTCTGCATATAAAGCTAATAATCTATCTGCTAAGAAATTAACTTGATTTTTTATTTTTTCTTTAACATTAGCCCAATCTTTACCACCTAATTTAGATAATCTAGGAACACTACCTTCTTTAGAAACATATTTTCTTATTCGAGAAAATTTTTCTAAAGGAATATATAAATATTGATTATTTGCATATAAAACTTTTAAATAATCACTAGTTATTCCATTAGCAGTTAAATTAACTATTCCTTTATATTGTCCAATACCATTTTCTTCATGTACTACATAATCATCAACACTTAATTCATCATAAGAATTTAATATAGTAGCTTTTTTATATCTTGAAGAAAATATATTTAGGTTTTGCTTATAATTAAATATTTCTTTTTTAGATAAAAATAATACTTTATCTTTATAAATAAAACCAATATTTAAATCATATTTATATAAACCTATATTATTAGGTAAATTATTATCTATAATTTCAAATTCTACATTATTATTTTTTAAAAACTCTGCATATTTATCAAAGTTGTCTTTTAAGCAAATAACTATTTTATAGCCTTTTTTACTATATTCATTAATTAAATTTAAAGAACTTAAAATATTATTACTTACAAATGGAATGTTATTAATCAATAAAGAATAATCATTTTCATCTTGTTCATATCCATAACTATATAAACAGTCATGCAAAGCATTTTCAAAAGACAAAGAATAATTTTTATCAAAAAGAGATAGGCCATTTGAAAACAATTCATTAATTGATTCATCATTTTCTTCTTTTTGAATTTCAATATATTTATCAACTTCTTCTTTTTGATATATTAAAGTTAAATCACTTTTAAAATATGAAACTATATTAAAAATTTCTTTTTGAAAATAATGGAAATATGAATAATAATTCTCATCAAAAGAGCCATTTTCCATATTAATTAAATCTTCATTTACTTTATTTATTAATTTTTCTCTTTCTTCTATTTTTAATCTTTTTAAATCAATATTAAGCTTATTTAAAATATTTTCTTTACCATAATTAAAATCTTCTATTAATAAATCAGTAGCAGGAAATATTTTAATATTATCAATTTCTTCTATTGAAGTTTGACTTTCTATTTCAAAATATCTAATAGATTCTATTTCATCATCAAAAAATTCAATTCTTATAGGTTTATCTAAATTAATTGGAAAAATATCTAAAATATCACCTCTTAAAGCAAATTGTAAAGATTGATCAATTTTATTAACTCTAGTGAATCCCATATTAATTAAAGAATTAACTAAATTATTTAAATTATAAGATTTATTTTTTTCAAGAAATAAAGTATTTAATTTATATAATTCTGGATTAGGAAGAAATCTAGTAACACCTTCAACATGACTAATTAATATTCTTTTTTTATTATCTAAACATTTATCCATGACATATAATCTTTGTGATAACATTTCTTTAGAATATGAATAATTTGTTTGATGATAAATTTCATCAACAGGAAACAATAAACAATTATCTTCACCTACTAAACTAGCAATTTGTTCATATAATATTTGAGCATTGTACATAGAAGAGGCTACTAATAATATATTTTTTTGTTTTTTTAAAAATACCCCTGAAACTAAATAACTACATGCTAAAGTATTATTAATAACTAATCTACCTTCATGATTATTTAATTTATTAATAGAGTCATCATTATAAATAAGATCTAATAAATTCATTTATTATACCTACTCATTATATAATTAAAATCATGTTTTAAATATTCTTCAATAGCTAAACATGCTTTATCTTGAGCTATATTTATTTTTTCAAAATCTTCTTTATTAGGCACATTCAAAACATAATCAACTACTGGTGAAGTTGCTCTACCAATACCTATTTTTATTCTTTTAATATCTTCAGTATGCATCATATCAATAATACTCATCATACCTTTTTGACCACCAGAAGAACCTTTTAATTTAATTCTAATTTGACCAACTGGAGTATCCATATCATCATAAATTACTATAATATCTTCAGTTTTAATTTTATAAAAATGAGTTATTTCCATAACGGTTTGACCAGATAAATTCATATAAGTGTATGGTTTACATATAATAACATCTTCGTCAAACAATTTGGTTTTAATATATGCTCCATGAAAATCTTCTTTATTTAAATTTAAATTCCATTTATTTAATAATTTATCAATAACTTGAAATCCCATATTATGACGAGTTTTTTTATATTCATCACCTGGATTCCCTAAACCAACAATTAATTTCATTTTTTCTTTGTCCTTTAACAAAAATTATTATACCATTTTTTTAAGTAAATCAAATTATTTACTATTTTTTTGTAAATAAAAATAAAATAATCATTTACATAATTTTTATTTAAAACTAATATCCTTTTATAATAGAAATAGTTTTTCCATATTTTGAACTTGCTTCAATTATAACATCATTAGAAGAAGTTGGTCTAATAACTGCTACTGCTTCTCCATAAAAAGTTTCACATTCATTAGTAATATAACCTTTTTCAGAATATGAACAACCATTCCCAAATCCTAATAATTCTCCATTAATAATTTTATCAATTTTAATATTTTCTTTTATAGTAGGTTTATAAATTCCATTTTTATCAGTAAAACTAAATCTTAAATAAATTAAATCACCTTTTTTAAATGAAGATATTTCACTTTTAGCGCTTAAAATTGTTTCTTTTTCTGCACTTATTATGCTTTCTTCACAAATTAATTTTTTATTTTTATCATATCCTTTAGCAGTTAATTTACCAGGATAATATTTAATTTTAAATTTACAAATTGCATCTTTATTTCTCTTTTTTGTAATTAATTTATCATTTAAATATAATTCAATAATTGGTGCTTTAGAATATATTTCAACAATAGTTTTTTTACCTTCAAATCCTTCATATGACCAACTTTTCTCCGCCATAGAGAATTTCCATGCAGAAGGAGAATGTTTTCTAAAGAAATGATGTACAGGAACTACTCCTATAGACATTTTTATTAAATCATAACAAACTCTAGTATAATCACCTTCACAAGTAATCTTACCAGTAATATCAATTCTACCTGATCCAGCAGTTAACCAACCTACTTGATGAGTAAAATCATTATTACAATATTCGTCAACAGTCCATGAACCCACTCCAACTTCACCAATATAATCCATCGCAGCCCAAGCAAAATCACCAATCAAACGAACATTATCTTGTGCAAAATTATAAAATTTAAAAGCATCAGAACAAAAAGTTTCTGTTCCTAAAATAAATCTTGCAGGGTATTTTTTTAAATCATGTTTATATCTTTCAATTCCATAATTATATCCCGCTATATCCATCTTAGCAAAAGCATCTTTAGTTTTTCTATCACATGCTGGTAATGTAGCTCCTTTTTTCATAAAAGATGCTCCCATAATTCCTGCTAAATCATTAAAAAATTGACTTCCTACTGCTTTTTTCTTTTTATTAGATTTAATTTCTTTTTGAGCCTTATCATCTGAATAAACTCCTAAATTAATAGAACTTAAAAAATTAAAGAAAATATTAACTCCACATGTAACATATCTATTATCAAGTGAATGTAAATATTTCACCATCTTATCTACTAATTCAATTCCTTTTTTTTGACCAGTTTCACTAACTTCATTACCAATAGAATATAAAATAACTGAAGGATGATTAAAATCTTTATCCACTAATTTTTTTAAATCATTAGGCCAATTTTTTTCCATATGTAAAGCATAATCATAATATGTTTTATGAATATACCAACAATCAACATATTCATCCATTACTAATAAACCTAATTCATCACATGCATCTAAAAACGCTTTTGAACATGGATTATGAGCAGATCTAACTGCATTATATCCTGCTTCTTTAATCAATCTAGCTTTTCTATATTCAGCAAAATCTATATTTCTTGCTCCAATAAGGCCATTATCATGATGAACACATCCACCTAACAAAATAATTCTTTCTCCATTAATTAATAAGCCTTTATTTAAATCTAATTTTATTTCTCTTATACCAAAACGAACAATTTGTTCATCATTATTAAATTTAAGTTTTGCATATATTAAATTAGGTTCTTTATTAGACCATAATAAAGCATTATTTAATATAATATCTTTATTTAAATGACCATCTGTTTCAAAATCAAATTTTTCTAATAATTGATTATTTTGATAAAATTCTACATTTATTATTCCATTATTAGTAGTTAAAACATCTAAATTAATCATTTTATTTAAATAAGATTTAGTGTGTATTTTAATTCCATTTAATAAAATATGTTCTTTTTCAAAAATAAACATATTAACATTTCTATAAATACCTGAACCTGTATACCAACGTGAATTAGGTTGATCAGAATTAAAACATTTAACAATTAATATATTTTCTCCTTCATGAATAAATTTATTTATTTCAGCAAAAAAACCATTATATCCATAATTTTCCTTAATAACAAATTCACCATTAATATATATTTCAGCATCTTTATAAACGCCTTCAAATTCCAAATATATAATTTTATCTAATAAGTGCTTTTCAATAATAAATTTCTTTTCATATTCATAATCATAACCTTCAAAATAAGAAATATTAATTCCACCTTGACTAGATAAATTTCTTTTTTCATATATCATTGCATCATGAGGAAGTTCACATTTTATTTTATTTTTATCACCAATTTTAGAATATGACCAATCTAAATTAAAATTTATTTTATCCATAATAAAAACACTCCTTTTAGATATAGTTATTTTATCATAAATACCTTATTTTTAATTATTGTTTGGCATTATTTGACTTTATTTTGACATAAATTAACTATTTGGAGTGTTTTTTAGTAATCGTTTACATTATTCTCTTACTTGGCAGCATCTTGCTCCACCATTGAAACAATCTACTCGAATATAACCTGCTGAACATTCCCCATTCATATTGTTTAAACAAGTAGTTTTATTACAATAAATCATATGTTCATCTTGTCTAAGTGACATTGGCCCATCATAAGCAAATTCTACATCTCCAATCCCGTTTTCATTTTTAACATAATCACTACAATATGCATCATTAGAAATGGTTAAAGTTTTTTTTACACATCTTGAACATGCATTATGTTTACATTTGTATTCATGGCATTTTAAATTAGTCATACCTTTTCCTCCTAAATTTATTATTTACTTTTATAAGTAATTTATTCGTGCAAATATATCATTTATATGGTATCTTTTAAATATGATTTAATAAGGAGAATTCATGAAATCTTTAATTAAAATTTTAAAAGGTGTTCTTATTGGTATTGCTGCAATAGTTCCAGGTTTTTCTGGAGGAACAATTGCATGTATTGTTAATTGTTATGATGAATTAATTGAAGCAATAAGTGGAATAAAAAAACATTTTAAACAATCTATATTAACTCTTCTTCCTTATTTATTAGGCATTTTAATTGGAGCGTTATCTATTTTTCCAATATCATGGGGGTTAAACAATTATCCATTAATAACAGTATGTTTGTTTGCAGGTTTATTAATAGGTAGCATGCCTTCTTTTTATAATAATATTAAAGGTAAAGCAACTAAAAATAATTTATTAAGTGCTTTTATATGTGGAATCTTATTTTTAGGATTAATTATTACAAATTTATGTATTGGTAATGGTAATTACGTAAATTTAAACAATGTATGGTGGATTTATATTGTTTTAGTTATTGTAGGTGCTATTGGTTCAGCAGCTTTAGTAGTTCCAGGTATTTCTGGAAGTATGATGTTAATGATTATTGGATTTTATAATCCAATTATGGATACAATAAAAGGCTTTATTCAATCGATTTTAATGGCATGTGGAAACGATATTTCTTTAGATTTTAATCCTAATTTTAATGGTACATTAGGTCCTAATTTTATTGTTCCTTCTTTATTTATGCTTTTATGTTTTGCTTTTGGTATTATTATGGGATTTTATCTTATTTCTAAATTAATGAAATATTTATTAACTAATCATAAAGACTCTACATATTATGCAATATTTAGTTTTATTGTTGTTTCTTTAGTAGGTGTTTATGCAGTTCCAAGTTATTATGAATTTAAGGGATTAAATACTACTCAAATTATTATTCAAATTGTTTTATCTATTATATTTTTAATAATTGGTTTTGTTTGTTCATTTTTCTTAACTAAACTTGCTGATAAAAAAATAAATAAAACAAAAGAAAAAATAGAGGTTAAATAATTATGTATCAAGATAACGCTATTTCAACATGGGTACTAGAAAATATATCTCAAAAAAATTTATGGATAGGTCACATTGCTAAATTTTTATCTAATATCAATTCTTGGGGACAAATGTGGTTATTAATAATGCTTATTTTAATTGTTTATAACACTATTAAAAATAAAAAATTTAGTTTTCATTATTTAATTGCTATTATCCCTGTCATTATCGGTTGGTGTATATGTGAATATTGGATTAAAAATTTAATTGCTAGACCACGACCATATCAAGAAATAGAAGCTTTTAAAGAATTTATGGATGTTATTAATTATAAATATCCTAAAAGTTATTCTTTTCCTTCTGGACATACTACAGTTTCTTTTGCAGCAGCTTTTATATTAGCAAGTAGTAATAAAAAATATATTCCTTATGCTTATATTTTAGCTTCTTTAATTGCTTTAAGTAGGATTATTTTAGGAGCCCATTATTTAAGCGATGTTATAGCAGGCATGGGTGTAGGTACTATTATTGGATCATTAGGTATTTTATTAAGTAAATTTTTAAGTCCTAAAATTGATCCTATATTTAATAATTTTATAGAAAAGAAATTTAAACATGAGACTAGATAAATTTTTAGCTAATGCCGGTTTAGGCTCAAGGAAAGAAGTAAAATCCATTATTAAAGATGGTAGAGTTTTAGTTAATAATCATATTATTAAATCAGACAAATTTAATATTGATGAATTAAATGATAAAATTTATGTTGATAATGAATTAATAGAATTTCATCAATTTTATTATATTTTATTAAATAAACCAATCGGTTATGTTTCTTCAACAGAAGTAGAAAGAAATTATCCACCAGTTACAGATTTAGTAAGTGAATATAATTTTGCTAAAATTTTCCCTGTCGGTAGATTAGATGTTGACACTACTGGAGTTTTATTATTATCTAATAATGGTCAATTAGCACATAAATTACTTTCTCCAAAATATCATGTTGATAAAACTTATTTAGTTACAACTGATTATCCATTACAAAAAGAAATGATTATCGCATTTGAAAAAGGTGTAATTTTAGATGATGAAAAATTATTACCTGCAAAATTAGAAATATTATCATCTAATGAAGCAAGAGTAACAATTCATCAAGGAAAATATCATCAAGTAAAAAGAATGTTTCTTCATTATGGATTAACTGTTATTAAATTAGAAAGAGAAAAATTTGCTTTTTTAGATGTAAAAGATCTTTCTAGTGGTGAATATAGATTATTAAATAATGATGAAATTAACAAATTATTGAAGCTTGTTGAAGAAAAATAACAAGCTTTTTTCTTTTTCATTATGTTTTTTAAAATAAACAATTATTTTTTGCTATTAATTTATTAATAGATTTGCTAAAATTAATGAGTAAACATAGGAGGTTAAAAATGTCAAATAAAAAGTATGTTTATCTTTTTACTGAAGCACACGGCTTAGGTAAAGAACTCCTCGGTGGAAAAGGTGCTGGTCTTGCTGAAATGGCAAGTATTGGAATTTTAATTCCTCAAGGATTCACAATTACAACTGAAGCTTGTGTTAAGTATTACGATGATGGTGAAAAAATTTCTGATGAAATCATCGATCAAATCAAGACAAAGTTAGCTGAACTTGAAAAAGAAACAGGCAAAAAATTAGGAGGAAAAGAAAATCCTTTATTAGTCTCAGTTCGTTCTGGTGCTAGAGTATCTATGCCAGGTATGATGGACACAATCTTAAACTTAGGTTTAAATGATGAAACTGTTGAAGTTATTGCAAAAGCAACAAATAATGAAAGATTTGCTTACGATAGCTATAGAAGATTTATTTTAATGTTCACTAACATTGCTAAAGGTTTCTCAAGAAAAGAAATGGATGGAATGTTAGAAGAATTAAAAGTTTCTAAAGGTTACAAACAAGATTGCGATATTCCAGCAGAAGATTTAAAAGAATTAATTAAGAAATACAAAGCTTGGTATTTAAAAAATGTTGGTGAAGAATTCCCAACTGATCCATGGGTCCAATTAATTGAAGCTGTTGGTGCAGTTTTCAGATCATGGAACAATGAAAGAGCTATTGTATATAGAAGAATGAATGGTATTCCTTCAAACTGGGGTACAGCTGTTAACGTTCAATCAATGGTCTTTGGTAACAAAGGCGATACATCAGGAACTGGTGTTGGATTCTCACGTGATCCAGGAACAGGTGAAAAGAAAATTTTCGCTGAATATTTAGTTAACGCTCAAGGTGAAGACGTTGTTGCAGGTATCCGTACACCAATGGATATTCAAGAATTACACAATAGACTTCCTGAAATCTATAAACAATTCGTTGAAACTGCTGCTAAACTCGAAGCACATTATAAAGATATGCAAGATATGGAATTTACTGTTGAAGATGGTAAATTATATTTCTTACAAACACGTAATGGTAAAAGAACTGCTGCAGCTGCATTAAAGATTGCTTGTGATTTAGTTGATGAAGGAATGATTACTCCTGATGAAGCAGTCTTAAGAGTTGAACCAAAATCATTAAATGATTTATTATTACCTACATTTGATGCAAAAGAATTAAAAGCACATACACCAGTTGCAACTGGTAACCCAGCATCTCCAGGAGCTGGTACAGGTAAATTAGCTTTCACAGCTGAAGAAGCTAAAGCTAGAAAAGAAGCTGGAGAAAAAGTTATTCTTGTTCGTGAAGAAACTTCCCCAGAAGATTTAATTGGTATGGTTGCTTCAGAAGCTATCTTAACTATGAGAGGTGGTATGACTTCACATGCTGCTGTTGTTGCTCGTGGTATGGGTAAATGCTGTGTTACAGGTTGTAGTGCTGCTATTATCAATGAAGAAGCAAGAACAATGACAATTAACGGAAAAGTTTATGGCCCTGAAGATACATTCTCAATTAACGGTTCAACAGGTGCAGTATATGCTGAACCAATTAAAATGGTTCCTGCTGAATTAAGTGGAAACTTTGGTCGTTTAATGGCTTGGGCTGATGAATTCAGAACATTAAGAGTAAGAGCTAATGCTGATTCTCCACGTGATGCAGTTAATGCATTAAATTTCGGTGCAGAAGGTATTGGTCTTTGCCGTACAGAACATATGTTCTTTGCTGAAGATAGAATCTTCTCAATGAGAAAAATGATTTTAGCAGATAATACAAAAGAAAGAGAAGCTGCTCTTGAAGAATTATTACCATTCCAAAAAGCTGACTTCTATGGCTTATTTGCTACAATGAAAGAAAAGAATGTTAATATTCGTTTATTAGACCCACCTCTACATGAATTCTTACCACAAGAAGAAGATAAAATCGTAGAATTAGCAAAAGCAACTGGTCATACAGTTGAAGCTGTTAAAGCAAGAATTGCTGAATTACATGAATTCAACCCAATGATGGGATTCCGTGGTGATCGTCTTGCAGTTCAATATCCAGAAATTGCTAGAATGCAAGCAAGAGCTATTATCTTAGCTGCTCTCGAAGCACAAAAAGAATTAGGTATTGAAATTGAACCAGAAATCATGATTCCTTTTGTAATTGAAGTTAAAGAATTAAAATTTGTTAAGAAGATTATTGTAGAAGCATGTGATGCTGCTATTGCTGCTTCAGGTCAAAAAATGACTTACCATGTTGGTACAATGATTGAAATTCCAAGAGCTGCATTATTAGCAGACAAGATTGCTGAAGAAGCTGAATTCTTCTCATTTGGTACAAACGACTTAACACAAATGACAATGGGCTTGTCACGTGATGATGCATCTAAATTCTTACCTGCATATTACAACAATAAGATTTTTGAAGAAGATCCATTCCAAACAATCGATCAAGATGGTGTTGGTCAATTAGTTAAAATGGCTACAAAATTAGGCCGTGAAACTAATAAACACCTCCATGTTGGTGTTTGTGGTGAAACAGGTGGAGATCCAAAATCAATCGAATTCTACCACAATGTTGGTTTAGATTATGTCTCATGTTCACCATTCAGAGTTCCTGTTGCTAGATTAGCTGCTGCTCAAGCTGCTATTAAAGCAAAAAGAGCTAGTAAATAATTAATATTATTTAACTAATATAAAGTAGGTATTCTCTATTGAATATCTACTTTTTTTATATATTTTTTTAATAATTATAAAAAATTTATTTATTTACATGTTATATACTTTAGAGTATAATACTCATGAGTATAAAGGAGATGATATTATGTTTTATGGAAGAAAACAAGAATTAAATATATTAGAAAAAGAATACTTAAAACCAAATTCATTATGCTCCATTTATGGAACAAGAAGAATTGGTAAAACATCATTAATTAATGAATTTATTAAAAATAAAAAAAGTATAATGTTTCAAGCAAAAGAAGTATCCAATAAAGATAATTTAAAATCTTTCTCTTATAAAATATTGAATAGTTTTAATAGAAATGATGAATATGTTTATTCATCATGGGAAAAAGCATTTGATGCTGCTATATCATTTTTTGGCAATGAAAAAGGAGTTATTGTAATTGATGAATATCCTTATTTAGTTAAATCCTATAATGGTATTATTTCAATAATACAAGATATATTTGATAACAAGATTAAAAATAGTAATATAATGCTTATTTTATCTGGTTCTAATCTTTCTTTTATGGAACACGAATTAAATGATAAACAATCTCCATTATATAAAAGAATTACTTTAAAAATGAAAATAAACAAATTATCATTTGCTGATGCAACTTTATTTTTAAGTAATTATAATGATGAAGATAAAATGAAATGTTTATGCATGTTTGGAGAATATCCTTATTATTTATCAAAAATAGATACCCATCTTTCTTTTGAAGATAATATCAAAAATTTGTTGTTTAATGAAAATTCAGTGTTATTAGATGTTCCTAAATTAGTTTTATCTTCTTCAGCAAGAGAACAAAGCTTTTATAATTCAATATTACTTGCTTTAGCAGGAAAGAAAAAAGGTTTAACAGAAATTAGTGATTTAATGAATGAAAATGCTACCAAAGTTAATAAATATATTAAAACTTTAACTGATGCAGAAATAGTTACTAAAAATGAAATGTTTAATTCTAAAAGACAAACATATTATTATATATTAGATCCAGTATTAAGATTTTATTATAAATATTTACTTAAAAACATTGAAAAGATAGAAGCTGGATATGGTTTAATGTTATACGATAGATTAAAAAATGACATTAATCAATTCATTTCATATTCTTTTGAAGATATTTCAATTTCTTATATGGAATATTTAGGTAAAAAAGGCAAATTAAATGGTATTTATTATCCGATTGAAAATTTAATAATTGAGAAATCTGAATTAGGTAGATCAATAGAAATTGATGGAATAGCAAAAGATAATAATTCTCTTTTAGTTATAGAATGTAAATATACAAATAAAAAAAGAACAATCGAAGATTTTAACAAAATGATTGAAAATACATCAATAAAAATGTTTTCCAATATAAAACATTTTGAATATTTTATCATATCAAAAAATGGTTTCGATGAATCATTAATGAATTTAAAAAAAGATAATTTACATTTAATATCACTAAAAGATATGTTTAAATTATAATTATATACTCGTAAGTATTATACTCATGAGTATATAACATATTTATGTAAAATAAAAAGATTGTAAAAGTTTATATTATCATCTTTTACAATCTATTTTTTTTATTTTTATTTATCTATTTAGCGTATTGTAATGTGACATAATCATAATTACCCTATGCTTCTCCACCATAAGCATGTGTATATTTAACACCATCGTTTTTATGATTAAATTTTATTTCAATAGAATATTCTTGATCTTTATTAACTGCAAAACATGCAACAGTTACTTCTTGATAAGAAGTTAATACTTTTCTATCGCCCTTACCAGTTTCACTAGTAACACCATTAAATTTTAATGATGAAGGTAATTCAGTTACTATACCATTTATCTTTAAGTTCATTACATTAGCTAGATACATATCAAATGATTTAGTAGGCGTTGAACTTTGCTCATTATTACAATAATTACTTGCACCTGCAATAGCATATTTAACATAGCCATCTTGAGTAGCTTTAAATGTATATGTCATAGTATCATTTTCTACTATTCCTTGAACATATTTATTATTAGAAGAATGAGCATCAGGCCATTGTTTAGTATCATCAGCAGTTTTCTTTAATGTACCATTTAAAGTTAAATCTTCTGCTTCTACTTTAATTGGATCTCCTACATTAGTTAGTTGTTTATCTAATATATAATTAAGAGTAATTGAATCAAAATGACCAAAATTATAACCATTTTCTTTCATTGTAAATAAGATTTCATTTACACCATCATTTAATTCAATTTCACCTAAATCAATATTGGTCCATAAACAATATAAATATCTTCCAGCATAAGAACCGCCTTTATCAACAGCTTCATCTATACCAACTTTACCTCTAAATTTAGCATTATCAGAAATATTGATTGGTTTACCATTAATACTAACTTCAATATTTTTATTAATTTGAGTTTCAACAGCTTTAAATTCAGCCGGTTTAGCATTATTAGTTGCACCTCTAAAAATAAGATTTGCTTTACCACCATTAGAATTAATACTAAATTTCATTTGATCTTTAGCATTTACACATCTTACAAAATCTTTATTTGATGGAGCATATTCACCAGGATAATTTCTTAAATCTTGTACCAATGGATTTGAATTGCTACTTGCAGTAGAAATCTTTTCACCATCACTATTATCAATTAATTCGCATACTTTTTTATCTTCAAATTCAAATGTTTCAGTAGTTTCAATTTGATTATATAATATGCCATTATGACCATAAACTGTATTTACTTTGTTAGTTGTAGAAGTGATTGTTTCTCCATTTTTAATAGCGTATGCTTGAGCTTTTAAATTTGTATTAAAAGCAGTAGTAGGAATATTTAATAAAGCATAAGTAATAAAATAATCATATTTTGCACCAAATACTTTTTCACTATCAACAACTTCATTGTTAACAGTGATTGATTTATAAATAGTATTTATAGTAGAAGAATAATCAAATGATTTACCATTAAAATAATATTCAATATTAAATCCAATTTCTTCATAATCAATAAGATTATTTTCGGTCATATCAGCATTTAATCCTGCTACAAATCTGATTGATACAGTATCATCTTCATTAATTTTTTGTTGCATTAATGGAGAAGAAATTATTGAATCATTTTTAGTAGCAGTACTTAAATCTACTTTATTATCTTTTTTTACAAAACGATGTCCTACTAAATTAATAGTTTCTTCATTTTTAAATGTTAATTTATCACTTGCATTTAATGATAAATCTTCATTATGATTACTAATTAGCATTAAACTAGCTAAAGCTAAAAATAATATTTTCTTTTTCATTTTTTTACTCCCCAAATTGATCTCCATCATATTCATCTGTTAAAACATCTTTAACATCAAATGACGCTAAAATTACATCATCAAGATCAATTTTATTAAATAATATAATTGGATTTTTATATAATTTTTTCATTTTTTATTTCTCCTTTTTATTTTCTAATTCTGGTTCTTTCTTTTTTCTAAGAAATGCGAAATAACCTAAAGTTAAAGCTCCTCCTACAAAGACAACATTGATTGCAACAACACCAATCATCCAATATGGGAATGGTCTTTTAACATCTTTAATAACTTCAATACCAGAAACATATTGAGTATTTGTAAGTTGGAATAAAATATTATGACATGCTCTTCTTACTTGATTAGCAATAATTGGATCTTTTTCCCAGTTTGAACCTAAATTGTGAGAGAAATTTTGTGCTCCATTAAGCCATAAGTCATTACCTGCTGCTACCCCATTTTTACAATCTCCTGCTCCACCAGCCCAGTCAGTTACAACAGCGCCATTAAATCCCCACTCAGTACGAAGAATATCTGTACATAAGGCTCTATTAGAAATAGAAGAGAAACTACCTATTCTATTAAAAGCAGTCATCATACCATTTGCTTTACCTACTTTAACTGCAATTTCAAATGTTTTTAAATAATTTTCTCTTATATTTTGTTCAGTAGCCCAAGTAAATAATCCAGTTCTATTTGTTTCTGTTTCATTTAAAGCAAAATGTTTCATATAAGGTGCTAAATTACCTTTTATAGCGCCCGCTACAGTATTAGCAGCGATATATCCAGATAAAATAGGATCTTCACTATAATATTCATTATTTCTTCCACCAAAAGGATTTCTTCTTAAGTTTGTTCCAGGTGCATACCAACCATGAACACCAGTAGCAACCCCTTCATTAGCTACAGCTTTACCATATTCATATGCCAATTCTTTGTTCCAAGAATTACCAATTAATCCAGACATAGGGAACCATGTCCATTTTGAAGTTTCTGTAACAGAAGCATTAGATCTAGTAAGCCCCATTGGTCCATCATTATCTCTTAACCAAATTTTACCGATTGATTCAACAGCTTGTGTACAATATCCACCAAGTACTACTAATTTTGCCATTTCATCAGGTGACATTTGATTTAATAATTTTTCCCATTCAGGATCATTATAATCTCTACCTAACTTATTCATAAGTTCAGTATTGACTTTTATTTTATCTCCTTCAGGGGATTTTAAAATATCTAAAGATAATTTATTACCATCTTTATCTGTATATAAATATAATCCATTATCTTCATTAAAAGTTGGAACTGTATCAAATTTATCAGCATCACTAACAATATTTGATTTTGAATTTGTTACTTTTCCAATAAAAGAAGAATTAAATGTATCTTTAAAATTTTCTCTTGATAAATATTTAATATTTTCTTTAGAAATAGAACCATCAGTTGGCACTCCACCAAAAGCATCTTCACCAGTAAATCTATTTTTAACTTCTTGATTAGTAACAGGATCTTTATCAAATTTAATATCTTCACTTACTTTATAATTAATAATAGCTTTATCATTATTTAAAGATAATTCATGAACATTTTTCATGATTTTAATTTGATAATCACCTTTTTCTAATTCATATCCAGTAAAATTATTTTTATTTTTGTCATAACAATCATAACTTGCCATTGAATAAGCATCTATAGATAAATTAACGATTTCTTCTTCACCTGGTTTAAGTAATTTTGTTTTAGCAAAATCACCTAAATTAATACTAGATTTTTCAATTCCACCTTTTGTATATGGAACTGAATAATATAATTGAACAACATCTTTACCTGCTATTTCTCCAATATTTTTTACTTTTACTTTTACATCAATTTTACTATCTTTAGTCAATATTGAATTTCTTTTTGGAGAAATATTATCATCTAAAATTTCATATTCAAAATTAGTATAAGATAAACCATATCCAAATGGATATTGAACTATTCCATCATAACCAGTTTTACCATTAGATTTCTTTTCATCTTTAGCTTTATAATTATCCCAATATCCTTCTTCATTAGCAGTTTCATACCATTTATAGCCAACATAAATATCTTCAACATAAGTTACTGAACCAGTTGAAGCAGATACTCTACCTGAATTATAAAAAGATGGATCTTCAGAAAAATCAGTACTATAAGTTTCTGTTAATCTTCCACTTGGATTTATATCACCTTTTAAAACTTTTGGAATAGCAAACGCTCCAGATTGTCCAGTTGCTCCAACATAATAAACATTTTGAATTTTTGGATCTGCAAAAATACCACTTTCAATAGTGTTTGTAGTATTTAATAAAACTGTAACATTTCCAAAATTTTCTTTAACCATATTAATCATATCAATTTCTTCATCAGTTAAAGATAAATATCCTCGATCAACCTTAACAGGACTTCCACCTTTTGTATTATAATTATATGAATACATTTGTGGACAATCTTGTCCTTCACCTGATTGACGAGAAATAACAATTATTGCAGCGTCGGAAAATTCTTTTGCATTTTCAAGTAATGATTTACCATTTTCTCTAATTTTTGTATATTCTTCTACTTTTGGATTGTAATTAGTATATAATCTATCATCTCCACCTAAAGATTCAGAAACAATTTTTCTAGAGCAAAAATCTTCATAAAATGATTTTAATTCAGTATTATATTCAACTTTTTTCTTACGATAAATTTTGTTATATTTATCTAAACCTTTATAAAATAAAACTCTTTTATTTTCAGGGATTCTTGATATACCAGATCCATATCCAGAAATAACGAATCCTGCATCAGTTGATGACCAACCAAAAACATTAACTTTATCAACATCTTTTAATGGTGCTTTATTAGAAGTATTTTTCATCATAACAATACCTTCTTTCATAATTTCACCAACAAAAGCATTACCTTTAGCTAAAGTTTTTTCAGCTTCATCATCATATTCAATTCCAGTTCCATTTAAACCTTCATCAATAAATCCATAATATTTTTTTACTAAAATATCACCAGTAACTAAACATGCTAAAATCGCACCAATTCCGATACCTGATATTATTTTACCTACTTTTTTCATTCTATTCTCCTTTTATTCATAATGACCATATTGAAGAGTTACATAATCATAATTACCATATGCTTCTCCATCATATGCATGTTTATAATTTTCACCATCACCAGAATGAACAAATTGTATTTGAATTGAATAATCTTTGTTTTTTTCTACTTTAAACATTAAGGCTTCTACTAATTGATAACTAGTCAAAACTTTTCTATCGCCCTTACCAGTTTCACTAGTAACTCCATTAAATTTCAAATTTTCATTTAATTTAATTTGTGAATCATTAACAAATATTTTCATTACATTAACTAAATACATATCATATGACATTGATGGTGTGGAACTATTATTTACAGGACAATAATTACTTGCTCCTGCAATAGAATATTTAACATAGCCATCTTGAGTAGCTTTAAATGTATATGTCATAGTATCATTTTCTACTATTCCTTGAACATATTTATCATTAGAAGAATGAGCATCAGGCCATAAATCAGTTCTATCAGCAGTTTTAGATAATGTACCATTTAAAGTTAAATCTTCTGCTTCTACTTTAATTAAATCACCATCATTAACAAATTTCTTATCACCACTAGTTTTATATGGTAAATAATCAAGTTTAAGGCAATCATAATGGCCAAAACTACCACCTTCATCATTCATAGTTATTAATATTTCATTAGTGCCATTTTTTAAATTAATTTCTCCTAAATTAATTTCTGTCCATAAGCAATATAAATATCTACCTGAATAATTATATCCATCAACTATACCTCTATCGACAGTTTCATCTTTGCCAACTTTACCTCTAAATTTAGCCGTATCTTTAATTTCTACATCTTTATTGTTAACACTAATACTTAATTTTTGGTTAATTTGAGTTTCATATGCTATATATTTGTTATTTTCATGATCTAAAGTAACATTATTAGTTGCACCTCTTAAAATAAGATTTGCTTTACCACCAAAAGATTTAACAGTTAATTTCATTTGGTCACCTGCACTTACACATCTAATAAAATCTTTATTTGATGGAGCATATTCACCAGGATAATTTCTTAAGTCTTGAACTTGTGGCAATGAATTACTACTTGCAGTAGAAATAACTTCATGATTTTCACTATTGTCAATTAATTCACAATAATTTTTATTTTCAAATTCAAGAATATCTAAATCAACATTTGCATCTTGATCAGCTTCTTTTCCATCACTTCCACCAGTAACATTAATTTTAAATGTTAAATCGAAATTTTTACTATATTTAGCAGTTATAACATGTTCACCATTAATTATAAATTTACTTCCATTAGTAATATTACCTTCTACTTCATCAACAAAAGTTAACTTACTAGGATCAATACTAATTTCCCCTCCATTAGTAATATTTGGAACAATAGATAAAGTAGAGAAATTAAATTCATCAACATTAGCAACATAATTTTGTTTTGAATTATTAACAACTATTTTATCCGCGACAACTATAGGTAAAGCATATTCTTGTCCTTGAGAATAATTAATACCTACACTTTTTTGATTAGCTTCGATTTTAGCATTACTTGATACTTTTATTTGGTTATAACTATTTCCATTAATGTTTTCACCATATTTATAAATTTTTTCGCTCTCTTGTCCATCAAATAATACTTTAAAAGTACAGTCAGTAGAATCAAAAGATGTTCCGGCTTTTTGTAAAAGTGGTTTATTTACTTCTTTTAAACCAGTAATTGAACCAATTCCTTCCATAGAATCTACAACTGTAATATCTAATTCAGTAGTATATTCTTCATAAGAAATGGTAATTGTGATAGTTGCCCTTTTTAAATCTCCATTATCTAAAGGATCATGGTTATCATAAGTCCATCCAGTGATTTCTCCTTCTGTTTCATCTTGATAATATGCATTTACAACCATGCCAGTAGGATCAAATGTCTCTCCAACACAATAAATCATTTTATCAGGATCAGTATCAACATAAATTACATCAATAATTTTGTTAATAGAATTATGAGTGGTATTATTACATCCCATTAATAAAGATGTGGATAAAACACTTATAAATAATAATTTTTTAAAGTCCATAAAAACTCCTTTCCTTTAAAAAGATTTTACTAAAGCGTTTTCATTTACACAATATAGCCACCCTAACTAACATTTTAGAGAACCTACTTAACATTAAAAAATGATATTTTCTTGTTTAGGAGTAGTATTATCTAATTCAAAAATTATTGATAAAGTAAATATTTCTTTATCATAAAAATAATGTATTGTGCCATTATATTTTTCTACTATTCTTTTAATTGATTTGCTACCAAACCCATGATAATTCTTATCATCTTTTGTTGTTTGAGGTAAATTATCAATAAATATAGGCTCGTTTTTAGTGTAATTTTTTAATGTAACAAATAATAAATTATTCTTTTCTGATGAAGTTAAAGATATTATTTTTTTATCTTCATTAACTTGTAAACTAGCTTCTATAGAGTTATCTAAAGCATTACCAAATAAAGAATAAATATCAGTTTCTTGCATAAAGTTTAATAATTTGCCATTAATTAAACAAGTTAAACAAATATCTTTTGTATTACATTCTAATGTTTTTTGAGTTAAGACAATATCTAAAACATCATTACCAGTTTTAATTGAAGAATCATATACATTAATAATACTAGTAATTTCTTTTAATTCTTTTTCATCAACTTTTTGATTAATTAAATTTTTTATTTGATGTTTTAAATCATGGCATTTAATATTCATCAATTCAATATTTTGTTTAGATTGTTGAAATTGTTTGTTTTCCTCATGAATAATATGATTTGCTATTTCTAATTGATTTTTTAAATTAATTTGATTAGATGATAAAAATTGCATTCCTAAAGAAAGAACACAAATGATTATTGATAAAATTGAAGATATAATTAAATCTATTTGAGAATAATCAATATAAGAATTATAAGTTGATATAGCATTTAAAATAACTGACACTAAAACAAAAACTAAAGTTAAAATTACTACCATTGGTCTATGAATTATAACATCTTTATTTTGTTTTATTTTTCTAGCTAATAAAAGCCAAATTAAAGAAGTAATAGAAATAAAAATTACAATATAAATAATAACATCCATTGTAAAAGATATTGGATCTTGAGGTATTCTACTACCATATATATTATATTCTGGTCCTGTACTACTTGAAGTAATCGTATTTAATAAAGAAAATGTTTGGAAACATATATGTTGAGTAGTATATCCTGCAATAGAGCAAAATAAAATTACCATTCCTTTTTCTTCAAATAAAATAAATAAAGATATTAAGGTAAAAACATAAATTAACAAAAACATAAAAGAAGTATACATCCAATTATAAACTGGAATAGGAATTAAACTAGTTAATAAAAAAGCACTAATTACACAAATAATTAATTTAATATAAAAATTATTTCTCTTTTTTAATTTATAAACAAAAAGAAATTCACAAAAAATAAGTTCAAATAAAAAAACAAATCTATACCAAAATAATGTAGAATTATAATCAAACATTTAGTATTTCCCTTGAGAATATAATTTACTTATTTTCTCCATTAATTGATTCTTTTTTGATCTAGAAACCATTAATTCTTTATTTTCAATAGTCAATGTTAAATTTGATAATGAAGTAACATAATTTAAATTAACTAAAAGATAATTATTACATCTACAGAAAAATTCTTCTTCATTCTCCATTAATATCTTTTCTAATTTAGATAAAGATAATTCATAAGTACAATATTCACCTTCAGTTGTATAAAAAACTAATTTATGTCCAGTAACTTCCACATATTTAATTTTAGATGTTTCTAAAAAGATTTTTTTATTTTGATAAGAAAAAGAAATATTAGTTGATTTCTTTCTATTTTTTAAAGAAGTAACTGCTCGATCTAATTTCATTTTTAAAACATTATAATTTACTGGTTTAACAACAAAATCTAAAGCATTTACTTCATATCCTTTTAAAGCATATTGCACCAAATTAGTTAAAAATATAATTATTACATCTTGATCGATTTTTCTTATCTTTTGACAAGTTTCAATTCCATCAAGATCTTTCATCATAATATCCATAAAAATAATATCAAAAGAAAATTTATTAAAATTAGCAATAAAATCTTCTCCACTTGAAAACATATTTATATCTATATCAATATTGTTATCACTAGAATATTTTAAGATATAATCTTTAACTTCATTTTTTAATTTATCTTCATCATCAACAAGTGCAATTTTAATCATAAATACCCTTTAACAAAAGAATTATAATATTGATTATTAAATCTTGTCAATCAAATAAAAATGCCTAAAATATTGTTTATTTATTATATAAATAAAAAAAATAAATCATTTAAAAAAATTTATTTTTATATTTAGTTATATATTAAAAACAGCAATTTTGACACAAAAAAAATATATTATGCTAAAAGCACGAATATTTATAACAAAAATTTCTTTATAAATATATTTTAAAATTAAGATTATATGAATTAATTATTTTCAATAGATAAATTAGATTAAAAAAAATAATCAATAAAAAAGACCAAAGTTAAATAATATCTTTGATCTTATAATTCTTTTGATTAATAAATTTATAATAACAAATTTATTCTAGTAAACAACTTATCAAATAATGTAATACAATATTATAAATGATATTCCATTGGATAAGTTAAATATGTAATTGGATCTAATTCATCAAGAGTTACAACTCCAGCAGGAGCGTTTAATAAACTAGGGATTCTATTAACAATAGTTGCACATGTATGTTCAACTGTAGCAGGTTTTACCACATGGAATTCAACATTTGGTTCACCTTCGATGGTCCAATCACACATATCTCCATCATCAGGTCCATATACTTTACCAATACATTGTGTTTCAATAATTGGTCCTTGGAATGTTTCAGTTGTAACCACTGCTGCCATACCTATACATTCACCTTTAGTTAAAGTTCTACCCATTGTTGATGAATAAATATCTCCATCATGGAAATATGGAACACATTTTTGAGTTTGAGATTTAATTGTCCAACCAATTTTATGAGCAAGTGCTTCATTAGAGTTCCAAACATAAGCTGGTTCAATTTCTTCTGGATGTGCAATTTGTTTTTCAAATTCATCAGCACTTAAACCTACACCATGTGCTTTAGCTAAAGCTAAACCATATTCTTCAACATTATATGAAACTGCTCCTGAAATCTTCTTAATTGTATTACATGATCCTGCTACCATACCAACCATATTAACCCAGAATGTATCTTCCATACCAGATCCAACAAATGTACAACCATTTGTTTTAGCAAGAACATCTAATTTATTCATTCTTACTGGATCAGTAGTCCAAGCATAAGTAGCTTCTTCACATGTTGAAATAACATTAATTCCTCTTGATAAACATTTTACATAATGATCATAACAATCACTTACTAAACTAAATAATGTAACAATTGCGACATCTGCATCACAATTATCTAATACTGCATCAGCATCATTAGAAATAAGAACACCTGTTTTAACACCTAAAGAAGCAAAATCACCAACATCCATTCCTACAATATTAGGATTAACATCAATTGCTCCTACAATTTCTGCACCATGTTCATAAAGATAACGTAAGATATATTTAGCCATTTTTCCACAGCCATATTGAACAACTTTAATTTTTTTCATTTTTGTATTTCCTCCTTTGTTCTAACTATATTTTAAAGTCTAAAGTTAGATTAGAGTCAATACATTAATTGATAATTTTTTATCGAAATGATAAAGGTACTTGTAATCTTAAATACATTGATCTTTTTTGATTAGAAAAAACATTGAATTCTGTAATAACTTCACATATATAATCTCCACATATTTTATAATTATTTTTATTACAAAAATCCAATAATTTTTTACCATATTCTACTTCATCATCAAAATTATCTAAATATATACAAGCATACATTCCACTTTCTACTTTTTTAACATTTTCTAAAGAAGGAAAATCATCATCAACAAAAACAAATACTTCATTAGAAAGAAATTTATTATCAATAAAGTCATCCTTTTTTATATTAGATCCAGCATTATAATAATATACTTGTGGTAAATTATTATTAATCATATCATTTTTTAAATCATTTAAGACTTTTTCATATACACTGATATCATATTCATAAAAGTTTATATTAGTTTTAATTGAATATATTTTTCTATGCGGAATATATTCAATAGTAATCATTCCTTTAGTAGGTGATTTTCTAAATCTTTCGATACTAGAAATAGTTCTACTAATCGCGTTTAAAGATAAATTTAATTCATTAATTTGATCTTTAATTTGTTTTTTCTTTTTTATTAAAGTTGATTCAATTAATTCTAAATCATTGCTATTTAATATATCTTTAATTTCATTTAAAGACATATTTAATTCTTTCATATATTGAATCATATCTAATCTAGCAGTTTGATTAATGGAATAATAACGATAATTACTATCTTTATCAACATATATAGGTTTTAAAATACCTAATTCATCATATAATCTTAAAGTAGAGATAGACACTCTATTCATCTTTGAAAAATCACCTATTTTAATTAATTTATCCATTTTTAACCCTCTTAAAACTCTCATGTATATGAGACTTTTTTATTATATTAACATATAAATAACTTAATCTAAAATAAATTTAATATCTTCTTTTGAAATAGATGTTATAGATTTATCATCTTTAGAAATTAATGAATCAATTAAATCTTTCTTTTTTGCTTGTAATTCAATAATTTTTTCTTCAATGGTATTTTCACACATTAATCTTATAACTTCTACATTATTTTTTTGCCCAATTCTATACGCTCTATCGGTAGCTTGATTTTCTACTGCTGAATTCCACCATATATCTAAATGAATAACTGTATCTGCACCAACTAAATTTAAACCACTTCCACCAGCTTTAATAGAAATTAAAAATATTTGTATATTCTTATCATTATTAAATCTATCACATAAACCTACTCTTTCTTCAGCTTTAGTAGATCCAGTTAACATTAAATAATTAATATTTTTTTGTTTTAAATCTTCTTCAATCAATTTTAAAGCTTCTACAAATTGAGAGAAAACTAATATTTTTCTTCCTTGAGGTAAATAATCATCTAGAATTTGATTTAATAAATTAATTTTTGCACTATCACCTTGATAATTTTTATCAACTAAACGAGGTTCTACACATACTTGTCTTAATCTAGTTAAATATGGTAACATATCAAACCCATTAGCCCCTTTTTCTAAAGCATCTTTAGCAACTTTACAATAAGCATCATATATTTTTTGTTGAGAAGAAGATAATTCAGTAGAAATTAATCTTTCAAATTTATCAGGTAATTCTTTTAACATTTCTTTTTTTGTTCTTCTTAAAATGAATAAAGCAATCTTCTTATAAATAATATCTTTATATGATTCATCATTTTCAAATCGAGACTTGAATTCTTTTAAATCTTCAAAATAACCTGGCATCAAAAAATCAAAAATAGACCATAACTCTAAAATATTATTTTCTATTGGAGTTCCAGTTAAAACAAACCTATATTTAGATTTAATTAATTTAGTGGAAATACTTTTTTTAGCAGTAACAGTTTTAATAGCTTGTGCTTCATCTAAAAACAAATACCTAAAATTAATATTATTATATAATTCAATATCATTTCTTAATGAATCATAAGAAGTTATATATAAACATCTTTTAGCCGGATTTATATTTTTAATAATATCTTTTCTTGTTTCTCCATTTCCATATATTTTAATATATTCAGTATGATTAACAAATTTATTAATTTCATTAATCCAGTTAAATATTAAACTTTTAGGGCAAACTATTAAACTAGGTTCTTCTATTTTATCTAAATCATAAAATGCTAGAATTTCAAAAGTTTTTCCTAAGCCCATATCATCAGCTAAAATACCAGAAAAATTATATTTTTTTAATTCACATAACCAATTAACTGCTTCTTTTTGATATTGTTTTAATTCATATTTATATTGAGGAAAATCAATCTTCTTTTCCTTAAAAGAAGTTATAGAATTAATCACTTCTTCCATATATTGATCAAGTGGATAATTGCTATCAACATTAATTAATTTAAAACGATTATAAATCGGCATTTTTTTTGTTTCTTTTAATTTAGATGTATCTAAATGTAAGTCATTAGTTATTTCATAAAATTCTTTAGCCTCATTATTATCAAGTTTTAAAATTGTATCATTTTTTAATTTAATAAAAGATTTTTTTCTTTTTATTGCTTTAAAAATCTTTTCTAATTCTTCATCAGAATAAGTAGAGTCTTCTAAAAATACTTCCATTAAATTATTGTTATAACTAATATGGTATTTTTGTCTTTCAAAAGAATATATCTTTTTATTTTTAATATTATCAGATAAATAAACATTCGCTAATTTGTTTAACAAAGATAAATCGCAAGTAAAAAAATTATAAATTTTATCTTCTTCAATAATTTTATTATTAACAAAACCAAGTTTTTCTAAAAAATCTTCAATAATAGGTACATTTAAAGGATTACCAGTTATTTTTTTATCAACAACTATTTCATTATCTTCATAATCAAAATATAAATCGATATTATTTTTATTATAATTTTTAATTTCATCTTGTGTTTGTAAAATAATATCTTCTTTAAAAAAAGGATAAACTCTAATAAAAAAAGAATTTAAAAGATTATTATCTTTCTTTAAATTAACGCCATTATATTTATTAAATAAATTAAATAAATTAGCGTTTATTACTTTAAATTTATGAAATAAATTATTTTCAAAATAAATACCATATGTATCAAAAATAAGACAATTTTCACCAATATTAGGTTCTAATATCATTTGATAATCTTCATTAATTTTATATGTAATGTTTATATCATTACCTAAATAATATTTTTTATAATTAAAAATAATATAATCATTAAACGAAAGATATTCTTTCATAATAGATTCATTAATAACAAATTGATGATAATAATCAAAACTAATTTTATTTAAAATATCAAACATCTTTTTTCCATGATTATTAAAATTATTAATATCACATAAAAAACTAGTCTTTTTACTAAATGAAATTAATTCTTTTTCTATAAAACCATTAACAAAATCACTTAGTTTTTTAATTAAATAATCTTTTCCATTAGCAATTAATTTAACTTCAAAACTATTTATTGTATTAAAATAAAAAGCTAAATCACAATTAGTAGCAGATTGCATTGAATTAGATATAAACATCAAATTGTTATGGCCAATTTCTAATGTATCATCTTCAAAACTAGATGTTAATTCTTCAAAATCTTTTTGTTCTATTTCTAAATTCTTTTTATATAATAAATCTTTTAAAGTTTCATTATTTTTTAAAACAAAATCAAGCAATTTAGAAAAGAAATTATTTTTATAACTAACAACTTCATTCATACATTTTAAATTTTTATCAAATGATAAAGTGTAAAAAGTATCTTTTTTATTAAATCCAATTTTTAAATCAACATCATATTCATGATAATCTTCTTTATAAGCATCTATTTCAAAATTAAAAAATAATAAATCTTTAGTTTCATTAAAATCTAAATATTCACCATATTTATTATCATATTTTTTAATATAGCTTTTTTGAGTAGTTTTAGACTTAATAAAACAAATAAAAAATGGAATAACATATTTACCTAAATTTGTTTGATATAAAATATCAAGTAATGTTTGAAAAACAATTTTTCTATGTTCCTTTAATAAATTTACACAGATTGATTTTATTAATTCTTTTTCGTCAATAGAAGAATAATCTACATTATTTAATATTTTTACTGCATCATTTTCATCCATTTGATCAATAAAATGTATTTTATCAACAAATGACAATGTTTCAATAAATTTAGAAAAATAACTTGAATATGCTTTAGCTACTTTTATTAAATTTTCTTTAGGCATTTTTTTAATTAAAATATCTACTATAGATTTTATATTTGCAATATAATGATTACAAATTAAAGATGTTATTTCATTCCATAAATCATTTGAATTAAGAATTATTTCTTTAAATAAATCTAAATTAAAATAATATCTAAAATAAGTATAATCACTATAAAAATTTAATAATTCTTCATAATTATTATTATAATAATCGTAAACAAATTTATAAAATTCATCATCTAAAAAATATGAATTAAATACATTATTTAAAAATCGATAAAATAAAGAATTATTATGTTTATTATTTAAATAATTTAAAACTATTTGTTTATTTTCTTTTTTACATAAAATTAATTTAGCAAATAATTCATTATTTATGCTTGGTGAAGATATTTGACAAATATCATCTAATAAATCATCATTTAAAATATCTACAACTTTTTCTTTAAAAGATTTAATTCTACTAAAAGGAAATTTAAAAATATCTACTTTATTTTTAACTGTAATTGAATTTAAATATATATTTAATTCATTATTTATTTCTTTTCCACCATAACAATCATAATTAATTAAAGTATCATCATTTAAAAGCATATTAGCTTTTTTTAATAAAGCATAACAATGTTTACAATTAGTATGTACTGGACATGAGCATAAAGCATCTATAAAGCCATTATTAAATCTTATTTCTACATTATAATAATCATAATTTGAGCCTCTAACTTCACCTGTTAATATAGTAGGTGAAATTAAAGAAATAATTGCATTATCATCATAATTAGAATATATAGTTTTACCTCTAGAAGTAGTTTTATAATCAAATTTTTCTTCATATTTTTGATTAATAATATAATTAGAAAAATTTTCATTAAATAAAATTAAATATTTATTTTTTTCTAATCCATCTAAATTATTAATTTTTCTTAATTGATGATTAAAATTAACTTCAATTACTGGTTGATTTTTATTTTTTTCTAATAAATAACCAATGCCAAATGTTTTATGTGATACAAATATTCTTTTTTCCATATAAATATTTATACCATATTTCGACAAATAAAATTATAAAAAAAATAAATAAGTGATTGATTTCACTTATTTATTTCCACCCATTAAATTCTTAATAAATTCAATTTCTACATTAGTATCTAATCTTGGGAATAATGGAGTAGATTTTTCTATTACTTTTTCTCCACCTAATAAATCAAAACTAGATACAGTAGAAAAATCTTGATATTTTTCTTCAATATTTAATTGTTCAAATAATTTAGAAGGTGCTTCCATTAAAACAGGTTTTAATAAAATAGCAGTTTGTCTTAAAACATTTGCTAAATGATTCATACAAGATTTTAATTCTTCAATCTTAGTTTCATCTTTAGCTAAAGCCCAAGGTTTAGTATCTTCAATATATTTATTAGCTTTTGAAATATATTCAAATACATTCATAATAGCTTCTGTAACATGTAAAGTTTCAAAATTATTTTGATATGATTTAATTGCTTGTTTACCAGTAGCTTCTAATTCAGCATCTAAAGGAGTAACAACACCATTATAAGCAGGAATAACTCCTCCAAAATATTTATTCATCATACCAATAGTTCTATTTAATAAATTACCAAAATCATTTGCTAAATCAATATTAATTCTTTCTACAAATTGTTCAGGAGTAAATGTTCCATCTTGGCCAAATATTGTTTCTCTAACTAAATAATATCTAACTGCATCAAGACCATATCTTTCAATAAGAGGATAAGGATCCACTACATTACCTTTTGATTTAGACATTTTACCATCTTTCATCATAAGTAATCCATGAACAAATACTTTATCTGGCAATCTTAAACCTAATGACATTAAAAATATTGGCCAATAAATAACATGGAATCTAGTAATATCATTACCTACTAAATGAACAATATATGAATCATCTGCCCAAAATTTTTTAAATAATGAATCATCATCTGAAAGATAACCTAACGCTGATAAATAATTAAATAAAGCATCAAGCCAAACATATACAACATGTTTAGGATTTTCATCAACTTGAATGCCCCAAGTAAAACTTGTTCTTGAAACACATAAATCTTCTAAACCAGGTTTAATAAAATTATTAATCATTTCATTTTTTCTTGATTCAGGAGTAATAAAATCAGGATGTGTATTATAAAAATCCATTAATTTAGAAGAATATTTACTCATTTTAAAGAAATATGCTTCTTCACTAGATTTATGGCATGGTCTACCACAATCAGGGCAAAGATGATTATCTCCTTGAACTTGAGTATTAGTCCAGAAAGATTCACAAGGTGTACAATACCAGCCCTCATATTTACCTAAATAAATATCACCATTTTCTAACATTTTAGAAAAAACTTCTTTGACAACTTTCTCATGTCTAAGTTCAGTTGTACGAATGTAATCATCATTACTTATTTGTAATGTTGTCCATAATTTTTTAATATCTTTAACAATATTATCAACAAATTCTTGAGGTGTTTTATTAGCTAATTCAGCATTTTTTTGTATTTTTTCACCATGTTCATCGGTACCTGTTAAAAAATAAGTATCATCACCTTTCATACGATGATATCTAGCAATAGTATCAGCCATAGTAGTGCAATATGCATGGCCAATATGTAATTTAGCACTTGGATAATAAATAGGTGTAGTTATATAAAATTTTGACATAGATATTCCTTTCTATAAAAAAACCGTCCATTTGGACGGCTTTGATTTTTTTACTTAATTCCGTATTTTTTATTGAAACGATCAATACGTCCATCTGTTTGAGTAAATCTTTGTTTACCAGTATAGAATGGGTGGCAGTTAGAACAAGTATCAACACGAATTTCTTTTAAGATTGAACCTGTTTGGAAAGTATTTCCACATGTAACACATGTAACTGTACATGGTCCGTAATTAGGGTGAATTCCTTTTTTCATTTTTATCTCCTTCCGCCTTAAACCGCCAAGCGGGTTTAAAGAAAGCGTAATTAGTTTATCAAAAAATTTATTAACATTCAACACTCTTTATTAAAAATGTAAATTTTAACTAAAATGTTAGTTGAATAAGTAAATGCAACAATAAAATCAAAGCTGTAAATTTTACTTTTTCCGAAAATTATTTCACAATATAAATGAGCTTAGTTATCTTTCGGAGGTAAATATTATGAAAAGAAATACTCAACTCAAACTGAATGATAGAATTAGAATTGAAACCTATTTAGAAGAGCAAATACCAATCAAAAAAATTTGTAAAGCTTTAAATGTTTCTAAACAAACTATATATCGTGAAATTCAACGTAATTCAAAAATTGTAAAGGCAAAAACTCTGTTAAATAATTTATGTGTTCATCGTCAGAATTGTCCTTATTGTGAATCGAAATGTGTAAAAAAATGCGAACATTACATTTTAGAACAATGTGATAAAGTTGTAAAATTTCCTTTTATTTGTAATAAATGTGAAAAGAAACAATATTGTAGATTCGAACATAGATATTACTATGCCCAAGACGCTCAAAATAAAGCGAAAAAATCATTAAGAGAATCACGAACAGGAATCAAAATTTCTCAAGATGAATTTCAAGAAATTAACGACATTATTTCCCCATTAATAAGAGACAAAGGACAATCTTTAAATCACATTCTTTCAACTCATGATGAAATACACGTTTCTGAACGAACTCTTCGTAATTGGATTAACAAAGGCTATACAGATGCTAAAAATATCGATTTACCTAGAACTGTTTCTTTTAAACCAAAGAAAGAATATATTCATCGTATTACAAAGCCAGCAAATGTTATTTCAGGACGTAGTTATCATGATTTTAAAGAATATTGCAAAAAAAATCCAAATCTAATAATATCTCAATTTGATACTGTTGAAGGAATGAAATCGGATAATAAAAGAATATTAACTATTCATTTCCCTATTTTGCATTTTCAATTTGGAATACTCCTTGAATCTAATAGTCCTGACGAAGTTAATAAAAAATTATTAGATCTTCAAAATAAAATTGGTATAGAATCTTGGAAACAAATTTTTCCTATAATGTTAAGTGATAATGGTATCGAATTTAATAAGCTTTATGAATTAGAAACAATAGGAAATGATAATACAAAAATATCTAGTGTATTCTATTGCAACCCATATTGCTCTGGGCAAAAAGGTGCATGTGAAAGAAATCATGAATTTATTCGCTATGTTGAACCTAAATATCATTCATTTAATCATTTAACACAAGAAAAAGTTAATGATATTTTTTCAAACATCAATTCATTATATAGAAAATCATTACCTGGAGTTACTCCATATCAACTAGCATATTCAGTTCTTGGAAAGAATTTTTTAGAAATTATTGGAATTAAAAAAATTGAGCCAGATGATGTAAATCTAACTCAATCTTTAACCAAAAAAATTAAATAAAAATAAATCACCACTAATATTTTTATTTAAAATTAAACTAAGCTCAAATTAACCATATATCTAATTCCATAGTTGCATTTACTTTTACAAAAACGTATATTGCATCTAGTTTTTACTATGCTTAGTTTTATAAGGATTCTCTTCCTTACACATTTAAAATACCACTAAATAAAACAAAAGAAAAGAGTCAAACGCCTCTACAATGAACCATTTAACTCTATTTTTATATTTTATTTTGATTTTTTTCTATTTTTTACTGTTTATTGTTGCATTTACTTATTCAACTAACAAATTTTAACTAAAAATGTTAATCATTTAAGTCTTTTATTGAAATCTTCAAAATCTAAATCTTCCATATTTAAATCATCAATAACATCTTCAGCATTATTTAATAATTCTTCATCAATTAATTGATTATCACTAGTTGCGTTAGCTAAAGGTATAACAAACATATTTTCTACATGTTCTAATAAATCATAACGTTTATCATCATTTAAAGGTATAAATAAATTTAAGTCTTTTACATTATTTTTTAAAAATTTAATAGTTTTTTCACTTACTTGTTTCATAATCAAACACTCCTTTTCTTTTTTCTTAATTCTTTATTATGATATTTTCTAACAGAACAAACATTTTTATTACTAGGATTAATAATAGTTAGTGTTTTTTTATCATCCATTCTAATATAAAATAATCTTTTCAATAAATCAAATATTGGTTTAGATTTATATACTGGTTTCTTTGACAAATTATAGCCAAGTTCACCTTTAGAAATATTACGTTTGTTCATGTCAAATATAGCATGTTTTGTAACATAATGTCCATGCGTATAATATGGGTGCTTAGGAATAATTTTTCTTCTCATAATTATTACCTCCTTCAAATTCATAATACACCCGTTTTTTTTAAGTAATACATATATATATGCAAAGCATAAATATATATGTATGCTTATGCACATACACATCAATAAGCATACATATAAAAAAAGTAAAAAAGTCTTGACAACATTTATAATTATTATTCATTTTCTTTTCTAAATAATATGAAATTTAATTTTCTATAATAAATTATCATATTAAATTGAATCTTTATTTTTTTTTAATTTAAATCATATAAATCAATATATTAATTAAATTCTTTTGCAAATGTAATTAAACAACTTTTAGAAACTCATTCGCTAAAAATATATTTTTAATACATTTATAATTTATACTTTTTGCAATATTTTCACAAAATTAATGCAATGTAAATCGATAATTTTTTATCTTATAATTATTTATATAAGAAAGTATAATAAAGATATGAAAGAAATAATTAACATTAACAAAAATTGGATATTTATAGATCAAAATAACAAACAAAATAAAATCAACTTACCTCATACATGGAATAATATTGATGGTCAAGATGGTGGAGATGATTATTATCGTGGAACTTTAACATATTTATATGAATTTGAAAATAAATATGATTTAAATAAAAAAGATATTTATCTTGAATTTAAAGGCGCTAATGCATCTAGTAAAGTATATATTAATGATCAATTAGTAGGTACACATGATAATGGGTATTCTACTTTTAGATTTAATATTACTTCTTATTTAAAAGATAAAAATATATTAAAAGTTGAAGTTGATAATTCTATTAATGATACAGTTTATCCTCAAAAAGCTGATTTTACTTTTTATGGTGGAATTTATCGTGATGTTAATTTATTAATTTTAGAAAAAGAACATTTTGATTATGATTTTTTTGGTGCTTTACCTTTAAAAATAGATCCAATTATGAAAGATAATAAAGGTTTATTAACTATACAAGCATTTACTAAATCCAATAAAGATATCGTTATTGAAATTTATAATCAAGAAAAAGAATTATTATATACATTATCAAATAAAGAACAAATTACAATAGATAATCCTCATTTATGGAATGGACTAGAAGATCCATATTTATATTTAGCAAAAGCAAAATTAATGGATAATGGTGTTGTTCTTGATGAAATAGAACATCATTTTGGTTTTAGAAGTTATGAATTTAATCCTAAAAAAGGTTTCTTTTTAAATGGTAAATTATATCCTTTACGTGGTGTTGCTAGACATCAAGATCGTTTAAATGTTGGCAATGCAATTACTAAAGAAGATCAAGATGAAGATATGAATTTAATTTTAGATATAGGCGCTAATACATTAAGATTATCTCATTATCAACATGATGATTATTTCTTATCTTTATGTGATAAATATGGTTTAGTTGTTTGGGCAGAAGTACCTTATATATCTAAATATATGGAACATGGTGAAGAAAATATTGAAAATCAATTAAAAGAATTAGTTTATCAACAATATAATCACCCTTCAATTTTAGTTTGGGGTATATCAAATGAAATAACTATGTTTAAAGCAGATAAGAAAAAATTAATTAATCATCATATAAAATTAAATAATTTAGTTCATTCTATAGATCCTAATAGAAAAACAGCTTTAGCATGTTTTGCTATGTGTGGTCCATTCAACAAACTTGCTCATATAACAGATTTAGTTTCATGGAATCTATATTTAGGTTGGTATGTACCAGGATTATTCTTAAATGATGTATGGCTTAATTTCTTCCATTTTGTTTATCCAAATAGATGTATTGGTTATTCTGAATATGGAGCAGAAGGTATGCCAAATCTCCATTCAAACAAACCAAAAATTGGTGATAATAGTGAAGAATACCAAGCAAAATATCATGAATATTTAGTAAAATGTTTTGCTAGACACCCATATATGTGGGCTACTCATGTTTGGAATATGTTTGATTTTGCTTCTGATGGTAGAGATCAAGGCGGTGAGCCAGGTAGAAATCATAAAGGTTTAGTAACTTTTGATCGTAAAATTAAAAAAGATGCATTTTATGTTTATAAAGCATATTGGTCAAAAGAACCATTTATTCATATAGCAAGCAAAAGATTTATTAATAGAACAGGTAATAAAGCAACAATAACAGTTTACACTAATCAAAAGGAAGTCACTTTAATCCATAATGACAAAAAAATAACTAAAAAAGGTGATAAAATATTTAAATTCAAAATTAAATTAGATAAAGAAAATTATATCACTGCAATTAGTAATGATTTAAAAGATACTTCTTATATAAAGAAAGTTGATGAATTAGATCAAAATTATATCAACACTACTGGTAATTCTCATAGTTGGGAAAAGAAAGATAAAGATTTATAAATTAAAACTCACAAATAACACATGTGAGTTTTTTATTCATTTTCATTTAAGTATTCTTCATATATATTTTGTTCTACAATTATTATTAGCTTATTGAGGACAAATATAAAAGAGTAACGTTATTTTATGTTTTACAAATGATTCTATTTTTTGCATAAGGATAATTACAAATTGAGTTTCTTAGATAATTAACATCAACAATTACATTATTACACTAAAATTCTAAATAACTTTCATTTCATAGTCATCGTGTCATTTTTTCCTTTTTATTAAAAAGTTGCAATGTTAACTAGCTAATAAGCAATCATGGTTTGATATTTTATGAATGATTCGGAGGCGAACTTTTTAATCATGTCCTCATCATGTTGAAATATTCTCTATAGATTGTATCCAATAAATAAAATCTACCGCATCTTCTTATACCAATTATTACCTTTGGGAAACCATTTTCTTTTACTTCAAGGTATTTGTCCATCTTAAACTCCATTGTTTGTCCTCATTTTTTGCAATAACTTGCACTTGAAAGTGTCAAGATAAAATCAACCAGTTTGGTCAGAAAAAAATGTACCAAATGCATAATCATCTCTGGAGGAATAAAATATAATTATTTCACATTTAAAAATTGTACTTGATATATCTTTTGAATATTTTCAGCAAAAAGAAAGTATCATAAACATTATAAATATTTTTCTTAATCATCTATGATTTTTGTATTTTAGAGTTTTATTAAATCCAAATTTTTGTTTTTTTACTAAAAACTGATTTTACGTGTTTGGTGTAAATAATTGCAAACGTATTTTTAAAATTCAAAAAAATACGAAAAAAATTAATGACAAGTATCTCACTTTTAAATTTATCGTTGGAATCTTAATAAAATTACAATTATTCCAACGATTATGAAAGGTTAATATCAACTTTATTTGTTAAAAAATCAATAATATTAATATGAGTAATACCATTAGTAGATGTATCTTTTTTATCCAAAGTCATTACATACTTTGGAGAATAATCATTAATTTTATCAAATGCTCCGTATTCACGATTATATGCTTTTTCAGTATCTACTGAATATGCTACTTGAATTAAACATTTCTTTTTTCCTTTAATTGCAACAAAGTCAATTTCTCCATCTATCATTTTACCATATCTAACTTCATATCCACGATATAATAATTCATTATAAATGATACCTTCTAAAGCAAATGTATCATCTAATTCAATAATATTTCCTAAAGCATTTCTCAGGCCACTATCAATTGCATAATATTTTTTTGTCCCATTTAATGCTTCTTTTCCTTTTAAATAATATGGTTTGCATTCCATAATAAAGTAACATTCTTCTAAATACTTTGCATAATTATTAACAGTTTCAGAAAATTTTTTTTGTTCATCACTAGGTAACGAGTTTTTTAGATATTTTGCTATCGATAATGCTGAAAAAGTTTTACCAGTTGTTGAAATTATATATTTTGAAATATTCATAAAATCTTTTTTACTAATCTTCTTATGAACAAAATAAACATCTTTGTCTATTATCGAATAATATAGCCCTAATAAATATTCACGAATCCCATTTTCATCAACTTCTTCAAATCGTTGAGGCATACCGCCATATTCTATAAAATTCTCAAACTCATTTTCTAGAATTTTAATATTATTTACTTTCTTGTATTCTAATGTCTCACTATAAGTAAAAGGATAAATTTCAAACTCTTTTGCTCTACCAGTTAAACGATCTTGCATTTTACCATGTAACATCTTAGAATTACTTCCAGTAACAAATAATGAACAATTAAAACTAACCCTAACAAAAGCAATAGCTTCTTCAAACTTTTTGATTCGTTGCACTTCGTCAATAAATATATAATACTTTTCATCATCTTTGATTAGTTTATTAAGTCTTTTTTCTAAAGACAATCTTGTTGTAATACCTTCTCCACTTTTCCCTTCTAAATCAAATACTATAATATTTTTTTCATTAACGCCTGATCCTTTTATTTCATTAATAATTTGAAATAAAAGTTCTGTTTTACCACATCTACGAACACCAGTAATTACTTTAATATATTTAGAATCGTAAAATGGTCGTATTTTTTCTAAATATTTTTCTCTTATAATAATCTTTTCCATATTTAAATTATATCATTTTTCATTGGAATTTCAATAAATTTAAGAAAATTCCAACGATAATTATAATTCATTTACTTAATCAAAATTTAATATGTTAATTAATAAAAAATTTGCCAACCATATTCAAAGTTTTAAAACATATCTTTTTTTCTTGTGACTTCTTTTTGCTATTTCAACATGCACTTCTATATTTTTGTTATGTTTCCAAAAGAGAATTTTTTTCTTTATACATACGAGCATGGTAGAAGCTTTTTCACCTATTCCTACCATAGTGTATAAATGTTCCTCATCTATTCCCATATCGATACGATGTAGGATGGGTGCTTTTTTTGGTGTCGGCCTGTTTCCCCATACTACTAAAGACCTTATTTTTACCGTTTTACCATCATTTAAGGTATTTTTTGCAATAGTACCAACGTGAAATCACGTTGTTCTGACTGTACCCTATAAGGGCCAATACTCCACCGACCCATAAATGGCCATGGAAGGTCTGACAACCGTATTCAATACTTGCTACCCTTTAAAAGGGTCTACATATTCCTTTGTTGACATACTATCTGTCATAAGGTCTTCTTTTTCTTGGTCTCGAATGTACTCTTGTACTTTTTTTGTATCAAGTCCAACTGTTGAAACATAATATCCTTTTGTCCAGAAGACCTTATTACCAAACTTATATTTTATTTCAAAGATCATCAAACTGCTTTTTCTTTTTAAATATCCCATAAAGTTCGATACCGATATCTTTGGTGGTATTTTAACAAGCATATGTATATGATCAGGCATCGCATGCGCCTCTATTATTTCGACATCTTTATAGGCACAAAGTTGTCGTAGAATTGCTCCTATCTCTACTCTTAATTTTCCATATATTACTTTTCTTCTATACTTTGGAACAAAAACAATATGATACTTAAAATTCCATCTTGTGTGCGATAAACTAGAATCATCATCCATGAATGATACCTCATTTATGTTAATTTGCTTGCCAGACCACAATTATCATATAGCGAGGTTTTTCTTTTTCCACTACTACGCTTAAGCTTATCTTTTCTCATACGTATTAACGTGTGGTTTTAATCTCCTTTGGAGATAATAAAAAAGAGGATTCCCCTCTTTTCTGAGAAGCAGGAAATCCTTCAATTTTTTACGATTTTTGGTCTTTTTTAGCTATTTTTGCGACTAAGTAACACCACATTTTCAACATGCATAGATTGGATGCAAGGAACAGGTCTACCAATACGAGGCACAGTACGGAAGGAACATATCAACCGCATTCCAAACATGACTATGCAACTGGCAAAAACGGTAAACCCTGCATGTATGGATTGCGCTCTTTGAGCTTTCAAACTCGACTATTTCGCATCCTCCATCAAATAATCTTTCTACTTCTTCACATACCCTTCGAAGATATCCCATGTAATAAGTCTTTTCCCAATGGAAACGTTCATAGTATGTATTCCTTTCATAATTCGA
>ERZ1106952.20-NODE-20-length-142908-cov-33.033657_pt1 | contig 142908 bp, 126 predicted proteins | sample MGYA00403677_ERZ1106952 | MGnify/ENA primary metagenome ERZ1106952 (study PRJEB35170, sample SAMEA104062415) | human gut metagenome | biome: human gut; feature: human-associated habitat; material: faeces | place: Denmark | collected 2012-05-14 ... | reverse complement strand
GATCGCGGTCATTGCGATTTTGGCTGCCGTTCTGATTCCGACTTTTTCAAGCCTTCTGAAAAAAGCCAATCAGTCGGCAGATCAACAGGCTGTGCACCAGATGAACGTCGCACTTGCGGCGGAGGAGGCTTTTGGAGCGCCCGGAGACATCGCCGCCGCTTTGGCGGTTTTGGAGAAAGCGGGGCTGAACGGAGAGAATTATCAGCCGCTTACGGCGGATACCTCCTTTTACTGGAATAAAAAGCTCAACCGCGTGGTCATCGCAGACGGCGAAAATCAGGTGATTTATCCCGAAGAGTACGCCAGGCAATTTAAAGGCGTGCCAGTCGAAGAGACGAAGGACGGGGATTGCGCGTGGTTCAGCCTCGTGCGCCCCGCGGGGAAATATTCGGTCACCTATACCGTCGACAACAGCAAATACGTCGTCCGGTTTTATGAGGACAGGGAGGATAACGGACCGAACTCTAATCCGAAATATACATACCGTGCCGTCGCTCACACTTCGGAGCAATATGAAAACGGAAGCGTCGTAACGTTCTGGACGGATGCGGATGAAGAAACCGGGATGATTACGTTTACGGTCACGACGCTGGACGGCACCGAGGCATATTCCTTTGGCATATTGGACAGCAATAAGATGGGGATTACGATTGGTGCGGCTCCTCAGAGTCAGGCTGCCGCATATCAGGCGCCCGACGGGACAACGACTTCATTGGGCACATATACTAAGTATAATCCGGGCAATGAAGATTATCAAGGGTTACGGGAACACATTACGTTGGTTATGGAAGAACCTCATAAAATCAGCTGGACCTTGCCATCTGACGGAAATTTTTCTCTTGAATATGCTGATTCGGGCTCCATGGACGGGGTACAATACGGACAAGCTCCGAATTATGAGTATTCAGACGAGTCATACACAAAGGGCGAGGAATCATGCTATGTCGGCACGCGGGTGGCGTTTTACTGCGACGGATTTGATGTCGCCTTTACAGGCCTCGAATCCGTTGCGGACGCGGAGTGGAGCTCGCTTTCTGCCGGGCAATATACGACGGCGGAGGCAGTCGGTTCTGATAATAAAACGCACACGATTTATATCTTCGTTATGCCGTCGCATGACGTGACAGTTACGATAAGCGCAGCTTCATAACGCAGCTGAAATTTTACCGCCGGGGGGAATTACCCCTCGGCGGTTTTTGTTTTTTCGTTATTTCAGAAATAAACCGTGAATTTTGTGCCTTCTCCTTCCTTGCTCTCCACCGTAATGCGCCAGTCAAAGCGCGTACAGAGCTTTTTGACGACCGCAAGCCCCAGCCCGAAGCCGCCGCCCTTGCCGCTGTGCGATTTATCCACCGTGAAAAAACGGGAAAAAATCTTATCCAGGTTCTCTTCCGCAATTCCGATCCCCGTATCCTCCACGACGAGGACGGGGGAACGTGCGCCGGAGACTGAGATGCGGAGCGCGCCGCCCTCTTTATTGTAGCGGATGGCGTTTCCGATGAGGTTTTCCAAAATCGCAGTGATGCGTTCCTGGCGGGAATTCAGCGTCACGCCGGGGGCGATATCGGCGGTCAGCGTCAGGTTCCTTTCCCGGATACGGGGGAGAAATTCCTCGATCGTCTCTTCCGCCAGCGCGGACAGGCTGACTTCGTAAGACGGCAGCTCGTCGTTGTCGATCTCGCTGTAATGGATGATGGACGCCACCAGATCGGAGAGCCTTTCGCTCTGCCGGTTGATAGTGAGAAGCGCCTGTTCTTTCTGTTCGGCAGACAACCCTTCCCTTAAAAGCAGTTCGGAAAACCCCTTGATGGAGGTAAGCGGCGTATTCATCTCGTGCGTGATGTTAGCCACCAGTTCGTCCTTGGACTGTTTCGCGCGTTCGACCGCCTCCTTCTCCGCGCGGATCTCCTTCATATTCTGCTCAATCTGGCGGTTGCGGTCGTTTAAGATGAGCGCGATGGGCTTCAGTTCGCTGTATTTGGTATCCAGATCGCCGTTGCGGCTCGCCTCTTCCGCCAGCCGTTCGACGGGTTTGAGCATGAAGTCCGTCAAGAGGTAAGTAAAGATAAAGCACATCAGAATATCCAGGAGAAAGAACCATACGATGGTGGGAATCGCCTCGACGAAAATACTCCACTGCGAAGAGGTATCCACCGCGATCCGCACGTATCCGTCGTCCGTTTTTTTGCAGTAATAGATCATATCCGTCCCGATCGAAGCGGAGGGGCGGACGGAAAATCCCTCGCCTTTTGCGGTGGCTTCCTGTACCTCCGGACGGCCGATGTGGTTTTCGGAGAGATTTTCCCCCGTGCTGTCCGCGCGCACCGTTCCGTCCGCATCGATGAAAGTGACCCGTGCGCCGCCCATCTTTTCGGAGAGCTCTTTCGCGTAAGTTTCGTCCGCTTCCTTGCTCCCGTCATAGAAGTTCATATAGACGCGTATCGTGTCTTCCACGCTGGAGACGGAATGGTTGTAATAGACCTGCGTCGCCATGACGGAGAACAGCAGCATCCCCAGCATGGTGATCAGGAGGGAAATCCAAAGGATTCGTTTTCTCATAATATCCTCATTCGGTTTTAAAGACGTAGCCCACGCCGAAGACCGTTTCGATATAGGGGATGCCGAGCTTTCTGAGCCGCGCGATGTGATTGTCCAGCGTGCGCGTTTCGCCCGTATCGTATCCCCATACCGCATTTAAGATAGCGTCCCGCGAGAGAACGCGCCCTTCGTTTTCGGCGAGGTATTTTAACAGTTGATATTCTTTATTGTTGAGTTCGAGCGGGGTTCCGTTCAGCGTCGCCGCGTGCCGCTCGTCGTCCAGAATCAGTCCGGTTCTGGGGCGCGGCGCCCTGTGTTTGCGGAGCGCCACGTTGACGCGCGCCGTCAGCTCCAGCACGCCGAAGGGCTTTGCGATGTAATCGTCCGCGCCCAAATTCAGCCCCTTGACTTTATCCAGCTCGGAGCCGAGGGCGCTCAGCACGATGCAGGCGACGGCAGGGTAGGTCTCCTTGAGCCATTCCAGCACTTCCAGACCGTTGCCGTCGGGCAGCATTACGTCCAGCAGGGCTACCTGCGGGCGCGCTTTCGCAACGGCCTCCCGGAACGCCGCCACCGTCTCATACGCGGCGACCGAAATGCCGCCCATCCCGAGCGCGCAGGAGACGAGCTCTTTGATATCCTTGTCATCTTCCAGCAAATAAACGATTTTATCCATAGAAACAGTATAACACAAAGTGAGTCCCGATACAACCGATCAGCCGAATTTTCCGGTGATATAGTTGCGGCAGCGGGGATCCTCCGGATCGTTGAAGAGCTGCATGGTATCCCGGTATTCCACCAGATCGCCCAGGAGAAAGAAAGCCGTCTTGTCCGCAATCCGCGCCGCCTGCTGCATATTGTGCGTCACCATCACCACGGTGTAATTCTTCTTGAGTTCCACGCAGAGCTCCTCCACCTTTCCGGTGGAGATGGGGTCGAGCGCGGAAGTCGGCTCGTCCATGAGGAGAATATCCGGGCTGACGGCGAGCGCGCGGGCAATGCAAAGGCGCTGCTGCTGCCCTCCCGAGATGCCCAGCGCGGATTTCCCGAGCCGGTCCTTCACCTCGTCCCAGATCGCCGCCTTTTTCAGGCTGGTCTCCACGATCTCGTCCAGATCGGCGTGTTTTTTGATTCCGTGCGTGCGGGGGCCGTAGGCGATGTTGTCGTAGATGGACATGGGGAAGGGATTGGGCTTCTGAAAGACCATGCCGACCCGCCGCCGCAGCTCGTTGATATTGATGCTGCCGTAGATGTTCACGCCGCCGATCAGCACGTCGCCGATGATGGAACAGCCGGGCACGAGGTCATTCATGCGGTTCAAGGACTTTAAGAGCGTGGATTTCCCGCAGCCGGAGGGTCCGATGAAGGCGGTGACTTTCCTGGAGGGAATCTCCATGTTGATGTTTTTCAGCGCCTGGAAATCCCCGTAATAGAGGTTCATATTTTTGATATCGATGACGTCAGGGCTGTCGAAACGATATTGCTCGGTTTGTTTTTTCATGCGTTCTTTCCTTTGCACTTTTTTTCGATGACGGCGGAGATGATATTGAGCGCGACGACCAGTATCATCATCACCGCGGCGGTGGCGTATGCCTGCGGCATCGCGTTGCCCTCCTGGGTGAGAAAGCCCCACATCATGGTGGAGAGCGTGCAGGCGGGCGCGGTGAGGCCGAAGATCATATAGGAGAAATTCCCCGCCGTGAAGATCAGCGCCGCGGATTCCCCCACGATGCGCCCGATGGTCAGCACGACGGAGGCGAAGATGCCTCCCAGCGCATTGGGGAGGATGACGCGGAAAATCGTCCTGAGTTTGCCCGCGCCGAGCGCGTAGCTTCCCTCCCGGTAAGATACCGGAACGGCGATCAGCGCCTCTTCCGTGGAGCGGATGATGGTGGGGAGCACGATCAGGGTCATGGTGAGCGCGCCGCTCAGGTTGCATCTGCCGATTCCCAGCAGTTCCACGAAGAAGATCATGCCGAACATGCCGAACACGATAGAGGGGATGCCGGACAGGGACTCGGTGAACAGCCGGATGACTTTGACCAGTTTGCTGCCCGGTTTCGCGTATTCCACCAGGTAGATCGCCGCGGCGACGCCCAGCGGGATCGCGATCACGAGCGTGACGAGTATGATGATCCCGGTGTTGATGAGCGCCGGCGCCAGCGTGACCTGCGCGTTGCCCGATTCGCCGAACAGGAATTCAAAGGACAGATTGGGGATTCCGTTGACAAAGACAAACCCGATCATCCACAGAAGAAGCCCCACGATATATGCGGCGCAGACGATGCTGAAGTATTTGAGCGCCGCGTAAAAACGGCCTGTCCTGTGGAACGCGGCGGGGGAGCCGGGCGCGCCGGCGTGCATCCGTATCTTTTTCCCTCTACCCGCGCCCGCGCGCACGAGATAAAATGCGGTGTTTAACAGGAGAATCAGCAGGAGCAATGTCAGTCCGATTGCCACCAGTGCGCTCCTGTGAACGCCCGTCGCGTCGCCCATCTCGAGCGCGATGCTCGCCGTGAGCGTGCGGATGTAACCGAACAGGCTCAGGTTCAGCTGATTGCCGTTGCCCGCGATCAGGGCGACCGCCATCGCCTCTCCGATCGAGCGCCCGGCGCCCAGGACGATCGCCGCGATGATGCCGGATTTCGCAGCGGGCACTTCCACGCGGAAGACAGCCTGCTCGTGCGTCGCGCCCAGGGCGACCGCTCCCTCGTAATACGAGCGGTCGACCGATTCCAGCGCGGTCACGGAGAGGGAGACCACGGTGGGGGCGATCATAAGCCCCAGTATAATGGAAGAGGCGAGCGCGCCTTCCCCGATGTCGCTGGGAGAAATCGCGCGGAGCAGGGGGACGATCATCTGCATGCCGAAAAAACCGAACACGAGGGAGGGAACGCCCGCCAGGAGCTTTACCAGCTGGTAGACGACGTTTTTGATCTTCTGCGGACAGAAGCGCGCGAGAAAGACCGCCGTCAGTACGCCCGTCGCGCCGCCCAGCGCCACAGATCCGACCGTGACCTGAAGCGTCGCTACGATCATGTAGAAAATGCCGTACTGCCCCTTTCCGTCTTCATTGGAGGGAAGCCAGGTCGTCCCGAACAGAAAACTGAAAAATCCCGTCTGTCTGAGCGCCGGAATGCTCGCGGCCAAAATATACAGGAAAATTCCCACGACCGCCAGAATGGAAAAGAGCGCAGAGACGAGAAATACGTATTTAGCGGCACGTTCTTTGCCCGTGCCGCTCGTTGTCTTCAGTGTGCGGACAGAGTCCGCTGTCGTTTGGTTCTGCATGTCAGAGATTGACGCAACCCTTTGCCGAAATGATCGCGTGCGCGGCGTCGCTCTCGAGAATCCACTGGATAAAGGCGTTGACCGCGTTGTAGACGTCTTCGCCCGCCGTTTCCTTTAGGGATTCATTGACCGCCACGGTGAAGTCTCTCTGCATCTTGTAGCTTCCGTCCTTGATGGCCTGTTCGGAAGGCGCAACGCCCTCGTAAGTGAGCACTTTGACGTCGCTGGTCACGCTGCCGTAAGAGATATAACCGAATTTGGAAGGATCCGATTTGATGGCGGTTGTCACGGCAGAGGTGCTGTTCGCTTCGGAGATGACGGAAGAGTTAAGTTCCTGGCCGTCTTCCTGCGCGTCCTTCATGGATACGCCTTCCGCGTTTTTGACCAGGGAATCGAATCCGTCTCTCGTCCCGGAGCCGCCCTCTCTCTTGATCCCCTTGGTGACCGTTGCGGAAAGCGCCGTTCCGTTCATGTAGAGGTCATAGAGCTGCACGCTCGTCACGTCGGTCAGGTCGGAGTTGGAGACGTTTACCACACAGGCGATTCCGTCGATGCAGATCTTCGTTCCGACGACGCCCTGCTCGGTCTCGGTATCCTTCAGCTTGCGGCTCGCCATGCCGATATGGCTGGTCCCGCTGATCGCGTCTTTGACGCCGCTGGAAGAGTCCGAAGAGCTGATCATGATCGTGACGTCGTTGTCTTTTTCATATTCCGCCGCGAGTTCTTTCATGAGCGGGGTAATCGAAGAGGAACCGGAAATTTTGATGGTGACTTTTCCCGCCGTTCCGCCGCAGGCTGCAAACGCCGTCGCTGCCAAGACGCCGCAGAGCAATACGGCGAATGCTTTTCTGATTTTTTTCATTTTTTTCTCCTTTTTTTCTGTTACTGTCATCATGATAAAACTCATTTGTAAAATCCGCCGCACGAATTTGTAATAAAATTGTAATAATCGAAACGAGAGAAAAAAGGAACGGTTTTTAAACGGCGTTTGCCGCCTGGCAGGGATTTATGGAGGAAGGCGGCGCAGCTGCGAAAGCAATTGAAAAAGAGCGGCTTTCTGCCGCTCTTTCAGAGAAAAAACAAATTATTCCAGCGTTTTCAGAGATGCGTTCATATCCGTCCTGACGATTTTGCGGTACAGCAGCAAATCGGCGATCACGCTGAACAGCAGGGAAAGCAGGGCGGAAACCAGCCAGGAATACCATTTCATGTTGGCGACCGAACCGAATTCCACGTAGTTGAACACGAACGTGGCGAACCCGGCGCCGAGGGGGATTCCCAACAGCACGCCGATGAAAGAGAGGATAAAGACTTCCCGGTAAATATACATGGCGACTTCGCCGTTTTTATAACCCAGCACTTTCAGCGTAGCAATTTCTCTCCTGCGTTCCTCGACGTTGATATTCGTGAGATTGTAGACGACCAGAATACAGAGGAGCATGGCGCAGATGATGAGAATTGCGGAAATTCCGGAAATAGAGCCGGAAGATACGCCCATCTCTCCGCTGGAATCGTACAGTCCGAACCCGGCGAACACCAGCGCGGTTGCGCCGGAGACGGAGAGAACGGTCATGAAAAATCTGCCGAGATAGCGGAAGAGGTTGCGGCAGGTGGACTTGAAGCGGAAGGGGAGGCGCTTCCACAGGAAGGGAATGCGCTCCAGAAAGATCTTTTTTCCCGCTTTCGGCGCTTTCGGCTGCAGGAGCGCGGCGGGGCGCTCTTTGAGAGACGCGGCCGTCACCCAGGCGGTCACCGCGACGACGGCCGCCGCCATGGCGCCCGTCATGAGAAATCCGAAGACGGGGTTGAACGAGAGCACCGCAGCCGGCATGGTAAACATAATTTCAAAGGACTGGTAGATCAGAAAAGTCAGCAGATGGGAAAGCCCCAGCGCGCCCAGCGCGCCGCCCAGGGCGCAGCAGACGAGGGAGAAGAGAATGTATTTGAGCATGATTTTCCCGTCCCCGTAGCCCAGCGTCTTGAAACAGGCGATCATCGGCCGCTCTTCGTCGATCAGGCGGGACATGGTCGTCAGCACGACCAGCGCCACCACGGCGATGAAAAAGATGGAGAAGATGGCGCTGATGTTGCCCACCTTTTTGCCGTATTCGTTATAGGATGCGGAGCTGTAATTTTCGTTCAGCGTGAGAAACGCCACGTTCTCCGCGCCGTCCCCCAGCGCCGTTTTCAGCGCTTCTTCCGCCTCCTCTACGGCGTCCTCGTAACGGAAGGAAAACACTTCCCGTCCGACGCACTCTTTGAGCACGATCCGCACGTCGGTAACGGGCAGGGCGGGCTGAAAGGCATTGTCCAGATAGAACGCGGACGTGACGTATTTTTCTTCGCCCTCCTCCGCCGTCAGGGCGGGTTCCGGCTCCCTGACGAAGAGCATGGGGTTGACGACGATGCCGGAAACGGTGACGGTCTGCCCCATGATCTCCACCTTCTCGCCGACCTCATAGGCCTGAAAGCCGTTGGTTCCGCGTTCGGCGAGCGCTTCCGTTCCGTCTTTCGGGAAATCGCCCTCCAGAAGTTCCAGGCGGTTGACCTCCTCATCGAAATCCATAAAGGTGATGCGGGTGCAGTCGTCGCCGTCGGTCAGTTCCATTACGGTCGCCGTCGCCGCGCGCTCCACGCACGCCGCGTTTTTGAGCGTCTCCTGCTGTTCGGCGGTAAAGCCCGCAGGGGAAGTGCTTTTGAGAACGAGATCGGGGACGCCGTATTCCTTATAATAGGCGTCCAGCGAGTCGATCAGCTTCGGGTGAACGTCGCTCAGCCCCGCCATAAAGCCGATGCCGAGCGCGATGATGGCTGTGATCGCGATGAATCTGCCGATGTGGCTGCTCACCGTGCGCCATAACGATTTTGTATACGCTTTCATCACCACTCGATCTCCTCGGGCTTTTTGGGGGATTCGTTCTGTTCCACCCGTTCGGCGACGCCGTTTTTGATGTAGATCACGCGGTCGGCGATGTCCTTCAGCGCGCTGTTGTGCGTGACGACGATGACCGTCTTTTTATTTTCCCTGCACATGTCGAACAGGAGCTTGAGCACCATTTTTCCGGTATTGTAGTCCAGCGCGCCCGTCGGTTCGTCGCAGAGCAGAATCTTCGGATTTTTCGCCACGGCGCGCGCGATGGAGACCCGCTGCTGCTCCCCGCCGGACAGCTGTGCGGGGAAATTCCCCGCGCGGGCGGAAAGCCCTACCAGCTCGAGCGCCTTGTCGGGGGAGAGCGCATTTTTGCAGAGTTCGGTCGCCAGCTCCACGTTTTCCCGCGCCGTGAGGTTGGGCATCAGGTTGTAAAACTGGAACACGAAGCCGACGTCGTTGCGGCGGTACAGCGTGAGCTGTTTGCTGTTCATGTCGCTGACCTTCGTGCCGTCCACGACGATCTCGCCGCTCGTCACCGCATCCATGCCGCCGAGGAGATTGAGAACCGTGGTTTTGCCCGCGCCGCTGGGGCCGACGATCACGACGAATTCGCCCTGTTCGGCGGAAAAGGTCATGCCGTTGACCGCGTTGACCGCGGTCTCGCCCGCGCGGTAAGTTTTGATTACGTTATTTACGGTTAAAAAACTGCCCATGACACACCTCGCTTTTTGTCATATTATTATACAGGAAATCCCTGCAAATTGCAATAGCAGACGAAGAAAAAACGCCCGGATTAGACAAAACGGCCGAAATTGTCTAATCGCCGCGGGCCGGCGGGGGCGGAAGCGGTCCGCAAAATCCGAAATTACGGTTTTCCCGTAACGGTACTGCCAACGCCTCTGCGGTTTTTCGCGTGAAAAAGGGCGCCGCAGGGGCGCCCGGTAAAATGCTTTCTCAGGATGCGTCGATCGCCGCGCTGAGATGCTTGTCGATCTGTTTGACCTTTCCCTCCGAAAACGTCACGTTGTAATATTTGTAAGTCGCGCCGCTGGTGACGGCGGGGAGGGTATAGATGGTGACGAGCGTTCGGTCGGGATTGTCGTCGTCGTACCACTCGTCGAAGGCCTCGGCGTGCGTGTGCCCTTCAAAGACGGTGAGGGGAACGCCGTATTTGTTCAGCTCGAACACCAGGCGGAAGCGGGATTCGTTTTCGATATCTTTAAAAGCGATGTGGCTCAGCCATACGATTCCCTTTACGCCGTCGTCCATTTTGGCGGCGGTCTCCGCGGCCGCCCAGTTCAGCACCGCTTCGGGAAGGATGAACTTTGTGGAAGTCCGCAGAACGGAGGGCTCGTCGCTGCCCGTTTCGCGGTCGAAGTTCGCGTCGATCGCGAGAAAGAGAATGCCGCCGTGCCGGAAGCTGTATACGCTTCCCACGCCCTCGACGTAAGGGATATAATCGCTCAGCTCCGCTTTCCGGATAAACGCCGCCTCGTGGTTGCCCATGAGATTGTAGATCGTGCGCCCTCCCGCAGCGTAATTCTTCTCCTCCGGGTGATAGAGATTGAGGTTATGTCCGCGGAGAACCGCCGCGACCTCGTCGTAAAAATCCGTTTTGCCGTCCTTGAGATAGTCCACCATGTCGCCGAGGTTGACGTAGAATTCGCTTTCCGGCGTTTCAATCAGGATCTTTTCCAGCTTTTTCAGCCCGTCCGTACAGGCAAAATCGTTGTAATTATAGTCGCCGTGATGCACGTCTGAAAAAATCGTGACCGTAAATTCGCTTTTTTCTGCCGCGCAGCCCGCACCGAGGGGTGCGCACAGCGCCGCGGCCAGTACGGTTCCCACGGCTTTCGCCCATCGCTTTCCCATTTTTTTCGGCTCCTTCCGATATTTTTCGGGTTATTACATATTATAAGGGCGTAAGTCTTCGCTGTCAAGGGGGAAATTGAAAGTTTCTTCTCATTCGGAGAAGATTTTATTTGCCGGCAAAAGGGGAAACAACGCGCGCCTTCGGAAAATTTAGCGATTTGAAACCGATTTTGACGAAATGATCAGGCGGTATATAAAACAATGTTGCAAATAAAAGGCGGAAAAAGGTTTTGATTTTCCAAAAAAGTGAAAAAATTTTTAAAATTTATTAAACTTTTTTTGATTTTGGTATTGACAGGAGCATAATTGTGTGATATGATAGAAAAAAATAAGGTAAAAAGCGGGTTAATTTCAACTTTGGTTAAGATTGACAACCGGGTGAATCTGCTGCAAGAGCATATATGCTCTTTTGCGCGGTTACGCGCAAAAGAAAATATAAATTTAAAGTAGAAGAGGAGAAAATGAAACGTTTTTTCGCTATGTGTATGGCAATGGTACTGGCATTCGGCATGGTCGGCTGTAACGAAACGGTAACGCCCCCGTCTTACGCTTCGGACGAAAAGTTCGAAATCGGCATGTGGGTGGGTATTTCGGATAATCTCGTCATTTACGACGAGAACGGGCAGAAGGTCTCTTCCCGCCCGCTTACGGACGACGAATTTTTGGAAAAATATCAGGAAATCGCGGACGCGGGCTTTACCGTCGCGTTTCCCGGATACGACGTCATGAACGACGGCTCCGCCAGCTATAACATGAAGGCGCTCAGAGCCGCGCACGAAGTCGGCATCCGGCACATTCTGGGAGACGGCACGCTGCGCTCGTACGTGATGCAGGCGAAGACGCTGTACGATTCGGGCGCCAAAACGGAAGAAGAGCTCGTTCAGGGCGTGAAGGACATCATCGAGCCGTACACGACCAGCGAATATGCGGACGCGCTCTACGGCTTCATGATTCAGGACGAACCGGACGCCTCGAAATTCGACGCGATCGCGTTCGGCGAAAAGATCTTCAAGCAGGCGGCTCCCGATCTGATGTTTTACGTCAACCTTTTCCCGGTGATCGCCGGCGGCGCCCAGCTTTCGGGGTCGGACGAACCCATCAAGTACGACAGCTACCTGACGCAGTATTTCGCCAAGGTCAAGACGGATTACGTCTCCTACGACCATTATCCGCTGTACGGCGACGGCGTCACGACGTCTATCGAGGCTTCCTTCCTCTATAATATGGATCTGATGCGCGCCAAGATCGACGAAGAGGGAGAGGACCGGGCGCTGTGGACCTTCCTTCAGAGCATTCAGTACGGCGGAAAGAACCGCGCGCTTGCGAGCAAGGCGGACGCGACGTTCCAGGCGTACTCCTTCCTCGCCTACGGCGGAGACTGCATCCAGTGGTTCTGCTACGCCTGCCCGCCGCAGAACGACGGCGCGACCTATTTCGGAAACAACGCGCTGGTGGACCGCAATTACGAGAAGACGGCGACATACGGTTACGTGCAGAGCGCCAACCTCGATATTCAGGCGATGATGCCCTATTACAAGAATTTTGACTGGAAGGGCATCATGATCTCATCCGTCTATGACGATACGGATAATTTCGGCTATCTCGAGAGCTCGAAGTTCCTGCTGAATTCCACCCGGACGGTGACGAAGATCGAGAGCAGCGAGGACGCGTTCTCCGGCGTGTTTGAGGACAAGGACGGCAACGAGGGCTATCTGGTGGTCAACTTCACCGATCCGGCGCTCGGCCGCTCCAACCAGATCACGCTCTCGGTCGCGGACGGTTACACGCACGCGATCGTGGTGAAAAACGGCGAGAGCGCGGTGGAAAAGATCAAAAACGGAAAACTTTCGTTCACGATGGTGGCGGGAGAAGGATATTTCGTGATCCCGTTTGCCAATCGCTGACGACGCGCCGGTCCGCTGTCCGGCAGAAAAAAAGTGAAAAGGAGAAAATTATGAAAAAGTTGATTGCGTTGCTGATGGCGCTTCTTCTGGCGGTCGGAATGTTCGCGGCGTGCGACCCGAGGACCGAGCCGGGAGGAGACGGTGAACTCGGCCCCCTGGACGGCGTCGAATACGATGCGCGCGCGAACGAGATGTACGTCGACACCAAAGAGGGCAAGAGCAGAATCAAAATCTCTTACACGCCGGGCTTCGGCGACACGTGGGTGGTTCAGTCTGCGCGCGCGTTCCTGCTCGACGAACTGGGCGCGGATTATTATTTTGAATTCGACAACGATCCCGAACTCACGACGGGCGTCAGCTCCAAGCTGGAATCGGGCATGAACCTCTCGGATATCTATTTCCCGCTCGCCTCCAACTGGTACAGCTATGCCGCGCTCGGGTATCTTGAAAATCTGGACAGTCTGTACAACATGACCGTTCCGGGCGAAGACAAGACCGTTTTGGAAAAGATCACCGGGACGTGGCGGGAATACGGCAAAGCGGTGCGCAATAACGAGACCAACTACTATGTGTTCCCCGGCAACGAGAATATTTCCGGCATCGTATACAATAAGTCCCTGTTCGATCAGTACGGCTGGGAAGTGCCCGAGACCGTTGCGGAGCTGAAAGCGCTCTGCCAACAGATCGTGGACGATACGAACGGTTCCGTCGCGCCCTTCGTCTATCCGGGCACGGTGACCGGCGGATACTGGGATTTCGTGGGGACGAACTGGTGGCTGCAGGTTTCCGGCGCGGAGAAGCTGAACGAATTTATGAAATTCGAATCTGCGGACGTGTTCAACCCGACGAGCCAATCCAGCCCCTCTTACGGCAAGCTGAAGATGCTGGAGACGTTTGAAGATATCATCGTCAAGAACCGTCAGTCGTATACGCTGCGCGGGTCGGCGTCCAAATCCCATACCGAAGCGCAGGTTTCCTTCGTGCAGCGGCAGGCGGCGATGATCCCCAACGGCAGCTGGCTGGAGAAAGAATCCCTCTCCGGCATGAAGGATGAAGTGCGCATGATGGCCGTGCCGCGCATGGCGGAAGCGAAAGACGATACCGTTTACAACTATTCCGGGCAGCCCGACTACCTGTTTATCCCCGCGGAAGCGAAGAATAAAGAGGGCGCCAAGCTCTTCCTGGCCTTTATGTGCAAGGACGAGATGCTGAAAATGTATACCGAATATACGGGCGCACCCCGTCCCTTCAGCTACGACGTGTCCGAGTGCGAAGTGAGCGATTTCATCGCGTCCTGCCTGGACATCTGGTCGGAGGCGACGACGTGGTTTGAATATTCCACAAGCCCGCTCTGGACGGCAAATAAGATCAAAAAGTTCAATTCCACCAATCCGTATACGACGCTGTTGGCGAATGCTGATACGATCAGCGCGATCGGCTGGTGCTCTGCGGAATATTCCGCGGTGAAGGGTTCATGGGATTCGCTCGTTTCGGCGGTCAGCTGACGGGCGTAACGCACAGGGCCGCCGGGGGCGGCCGGGCAAAGGCTGCGCCCGCGGGAAGGCGGGCGCAGGAAGGGAAACGATATGGAAGGTAACGTAAAGACCAAACGGAAAAAGTCGAAGGGAGAGATCGTGTTTATCTGCGTGATGCTCGCGATCCCCGTCCTGCATTTCTGCCTGTTCTGGCTCTATATCAATCTGGATACCGTTGTGCTTTCTTTCCAGCGCTTCAACATGAACGAAGGCGTCTGGGAATTTGCCGGGTGGGAAAATTACAGGGAGCTGTGGCGGGAATTCACGAAGGAGGGGAGCGTACTGCCGCGCGCGGTGCTCAATTCTTTCTCCGTCTTTTTGTGGAATGACTTTGTCATCGTGCCGATCTCGCTGTTCTGCGCGTTTATTCTCTACAAAAAGATGCCGCTGGGCGGCGCGTTCAAGGTAATCTTTTTTTTGCCGTCCATCATTTCCGTCGTCGTTCTTACGCTCGCCTACCGCTTTATGTTCGACGCCTCGTTCGGCTTTATCCCCGAATTGCTGGAATCCATCGGGCTGGGCGATAAGGTTCCCTTCGACGGCTATTTTGCGGACAAAAATTACGCGTGGTGGATGATCCTCCTCTACGGCCTGTGGTCGGGAATCGGCTATAACATCGTGCTGGTGAGCGGCGCAATGGCGCGCATTCCCGAAGAGATCATCGAGGCGGGCAAGCTGGACGGGTTATCGACGTTCCGCGAACTGTTCAGCGTGACGATCCCGCTGATCGGCCCCACGCTGGGCACGCTGCTGCTTTTGGGCACCACGGTCATCTTCACGTACTTTTTGCAGCCGCAGCTGCTGCTCGGAGACAACGCGGCGACGGTGGGCGGTTATACGATCGCGCTGTATATCGTCACGCACGTCAAGAGCGGCGGAACGGTGCAGATGGCGCAGGGCGCCACGATCGGAATTCTGTGCGCGCTGGTAGGCACGCCCATCGTGTTCCTCTGCCGCAAGGCGATCGACAAAACGTTGCCCGCCTACGAATATTAGTTAAAATCTATGGGGGACACCCCTAAAATAAAAAGGAGAAAATGTTATGAGGAAAAAATTGCTTCTCGCGCTCGTCGGCATTGTTTTGGCGTGCTGTCTGGGCGCAACGGTTTCCGCTTTTGCGGGAATCACCACAAACTCACCCGTGGGAGACGGGATGCTGAGTAACGGAGAACTCAACGCGACGAACTTCATGATCATGGACGACGAAGAAGATTCGTCGTATGAAATCAAAGCGACAGATTTTTCCGTGCTTTACAATAACGGCGAGTGGCAGGAAATGCTGGTAGGAACGCCTGTCCCCAAGGAGACGATGGCAAAAGAGAATGTAAAAGTCAGTCTCGTTTATAAAATCAATCAGCTGAATGCTTCTGCCGTACAGTTGAAAATTATCCCCGCAGCTCATTCTCTCGACGAGAAAAACACCTACGGTTATGTGCTTACGGGTTCCGATAACGGACTTGCTATCGTCGGTGGAGAAAGAACCTCAGCTCAGACTTCGGATCCGAAATCTCAGCTGATAGCGCATCATGCTAACAATACTGTCTTTGATTTAACCGCTACCGGGATTCAGTGGCAGGCTTATTCTTGGAGCGGAGATGGCTTAAAAGGGAACATTGCTTCATACGGAGCCGCTTATTTCCTGATCGAAATGACAGTCAATGAAAACGATTGGGTCGACGTTCGACTGGTCCGCGGCGTTATGGAGTCCGACGGTTCAATGACTTGGATCGCCAACGGCGCTACGGTTACAAACTGGGCTCCTTATGACGGCTCGTATGATTTCTATACCAACGTTTGGGCACGCTATGCCGACGGCATGGGAATTGAAGGCGCGACCTTGTCCGTCTCTTATACGGAAGGCGGAGAGACCAAGACAGAGACATTGTTCGATACGAACATGGACGACGCGGAAAAGGTGATTGTCGCCGCAGACGGGGAAGCGAAAGCCGGTTGTTATATTGCAAGAGGGCTTACCTACACTACTTTATCTGATGATGTAAATATCGTCGTCACCAATCCCGGTCAGGATACGCGCATCGTCACGCTCAATCCCCTGAAAGTAGATACCACCATGGCGGAGACGTTCAGAATGACCGCCGCGTTCAGTCTCCAGCAGATCGCCGCTACCCGCAAGGTCGGCATCGCATTCGGGCTGAACAGCTACAGCGCGGCGCTGTCCGCTCCTGCGGAAGGCGCGAGCTTCCTCTATTTCTCCGTCGATGAGGACGGCAACGTCGTGCTCGGCGCGGATAACATCGCGTCGGACGGAACGGCGACGGCAGCCGGAACGGTTCAGACGCTCGCCGAAGTGAACCTGGGCGATATCGTCAGTCTTTCGATCGTCGGAAAGCAGGATAACTCCATCGACGTAACGGTAGGCGGCAACACCTTTAATTTCCCCGGGCTGAAGCTGAGCGGAAATCTGGCGTTTGCGCAGACGGGGACGGGAGATGTGACTTATACGATTATTCCGTCGGAATTTGACATTACGGCATACTCTTTTGTTGAAAACGAGGCGACGGAAGCCGTGACGACGAACTTTGACGGGAATTATCTCTCTTCCGTGAAGTTCTCAATGCAGTCCAAAGTGGCTCCCTCCGAGTATATCAAAAAGCAGGAAGGCACCACGCACGAGATCTCCGGGCTGGTGGTAGAAGATCAGAAACTGGGCTTTTACGGTACGAGCACCAATACCCGCGTGATGTTCCAGCAGCAGTATGCGGACTTCGTGCTGCAGTTCGACTATATTTCCGAACCGTTTGCGCACAGGGCGATGCCCGGCGGGCTGGAAACCGCCGGTGCGGCAAACCGTTATTCACCTTTTTATATTCTCTTCGGCGCGGATAACAACATGCCGGAATTGGCGCAGGCTTACGCGCTGGGTATCATCGAGGGAAATGCGACGCAGTATTTCTGGGGCGCGGAGAGCCTCGTGACGAGAGGAGGCAAGCTGGGCGACGGCTCAGTCAAGGTGCTCGCCACTTTGGCGGAAGTGGAGCAGAGCGAAGAGGCGATCCCCTGGTACACGATTGCGGACGGAAAAGTACAGCCGCTCTCCAAATACGGCATGCCGAACGAGGAGGACTCAAATTACGTTTATTCTTTCTATAACAAGACGTCCCGCGTCAAGATGGTCGTCGTCAACAACAGCATGGCGCTTTACGCCGCGGAAGTGGATGAAAGCGGCAATGCGGGCGAATACGTGAAACTCTACGAGCAGAAAGTCTCCAATGCGGCGGGGTACGTCGGCTTCGGCACGGACGCTCCCGGCTGGGCGACGCTCGACAACATCGCAATCACGCCGATCGCCAGGGAAACCGCGCTGAGCCTCGGGCTCGAAGCGGATCCCGCAGTCGACCTCGCAGCGGACGTCGATCCCGCGGATATGGATACCGATCCCGAACCCACTCCCATCGCGAAGGCCGAACTCACGGTCGATAAAGAGGGCAAGAAGGTTACCTGGAAGGCGGTAACCGGCGCGAAGGAATACGAAGTCACCGTCAAGCTGAACAACGAAGAAAAGCTGAGCACGACCGTCACGGGCACGGAAGTGGATCTGAGCTCGCTCACCGAGGCGGGCGAATACGAAGTCGCCGTCGTGGTCGTCCCCGAAGACGAAGCGATCTATCTGAGAAGCCGCGCCACGGTGAAGTACACGGTGGAAAGCGGAACGGGCGGCGGAGACGACAATCCGGTGAATCCCGGCGGCGATGAGGATAAGGGATGCGGAAGCAGCATCGCCGCAGTCGGCGGCCTGCTTGCCGCCGCGGCGCTCGGCGGAGCGGCGATCTTCCTGAAAAAACGCAAGGAAAACGAATAACACAGACCCGGCGCCCGCCCGCGCGGAGCGGGCGGGCGCACCCGGGAAAACAGTGCGGACGAAAAAAGAGGTAGACTTATGGTGAGAAGACAACGCGTAAAAAAGGCGAAGAGCGATCTGATTCTGATGTGGGTGATGTTCGCCGTATTTGTTCTGTATGCGATCACCCTGTTGTTTCCCTTTCTCTGGTGCCTTCTGAATTCGTTTAAGACGATGGAGGATTTCCTCTACAACGTCAACGGCTTCCCCACGACATGGACGATGGAAAACTGGATCGAAAGTTTTACGCTCACCATCGACAACGGCATCACCATACCGCAGATGTATTTAAACAGCATCATTCTGACGTTCGGCTGCACGTTTTTCAGCTTATTTTCCTGCTCTGCGACGGGATACGTTCTGACCAAATATCAGTTCCCCGGCAAGAGCGCGATGTATACCGCGGCGATCGTGATCATGATGATCCCGACGATGGGCTCCATGGCGGCGATGTACCGCCTGTACAACAACATTCACCTGATCGATACGTATACCGGTATCTTTATCACGGCGATGGGCGGGTTCGGCACGGGCTTCCTTCTGCTCTACGGGTTTTATAAGAACCTGTCCTGGGCTTATGCGGAGGCGGCGCAGATCGACGGAGCGGGGCATTTCCGCATTTACTTTACGATCATGCTTCCCATGGCGGCGCCCGCGCTGGTCGCGGTCGGCATCCTCCAGGGGATCGGCTACTGGAACGATTATTTTACCGTCTATATGTACGCGCCGGGCAAGGCGAACATCGCCTACGGCATTCAGCGGATCTACGCGGGGGCGCGGACCAATCTTCCGTCCGTCTTTGCGGCGATGATGCTGTCCATTCTGCCGGTGCTCGCGGTCTTCGCGTGCTTTCAGAAAACAATTATGAACAACACCGCCGTCGGCGGCGTAAAGGGCTGAATCGACAGCCGCTTTCACGGGCGATTTCATGCGGTGGAATCGCCCCTTTTTTTCTAAGGAGGTTAATGGATGAAAAAGAGAATTCTTGCGCTTTTGATTGCGCTCGTATCCGCGTTCTGCTGCATTGGCTGCGGCCCCGCTTCCGAGAAGCCCGGCGTGGAGAACCCGCCGGGCGGCGATCCCGCCGTCACGGGGCCGGATATTCCGGAGACGGTGACTTACGAGACGTTCGGCTCGTTCTGGATGCGCCAGCACGACTTTAAGACGATGCCCGTGGCGGCCTACAACGCCTGTCCGCCGCAGCTGTCTGATTTTACGCACAATTATCTGGAAAGCGAATCCACGTTCGTCTCTTATGCGGAGGCGGGCGTCAACACGATGATGGGGCTCTACGAGTACGCCGGTTCGGAGGAAGCGCTGCAGGCGCTCGACTGGTGCGCGGAGAACGGGCTTTCCTATCTGATGCCGCTGGGCGGCGCCGAGAGCTTTACCTCCGATTCCATTCCGAAATCCACCCTTTCGCGCGCTAAGTATCACGAGGCGTTCGGCGGGATCATGCAGATGGATGAGCCGGGCAGGACCTACTTCGAGGGGATCGCACGCTCGGCGGATATCATTCAGTCCGTCATGCCGGAGGGGGAAGAGGGGTATCTTTGGCATGTCAACCTGTTCCCGACGTATGCCAATCAGCTCCAGCTCTACTTCCGCCAGTATACCGCTTCCTCCCAGCTGCCCGAAGGCGGCTACTCGTACGCGCAGTACATCGAGGACTACATGGCGATCGTTCAGCCGGAGGTGCTGAGCTACGATTTTTATCCCTGCTCGGGCGCGGAGGGAAACCTGTCCAAAACTTATTTTGAAAACATGGCGATCATCCGCGCGGCGGCGCAGGAGGCGAACATTCCCTTCTGGACGTTCGTGCAGACCTGCTCCTTCAACAGCGGCAGGCGCATTCCCACCGAAGCGGATATCCTGTGGCAGGTAAACACCGCCCTCGCGTACGGGGCGAAGGGCATCCAGTATTTTACGGGCGTTCTTCCCACCAACGGCGACGGAACGGGTGAAATTTTCAACGGGGCGATGTTCGACCGAGACGGCAACCGCACGGCGATTTACGATTACGTAAAGACCGCGAACGATCAGATCAAGGCGATCGACGAAGTGCTGATGTGCTCCCGGTCGGAGGGCGTGATCGTCACCGGGGCGATGCCGTGGGAGGGCGAAAGCCTGATCCCCGCCGAAGATATTCTGGAAAAGCACGGAAAGGTGCAGTCCGTCTCCGCGGCGCACGCGCTCACCGGCTGTTTCGATTACGCGGGCTGGGACGCCTATTATATCACCAACAATTCCGTGCTGGAGGAAGATGCCGTCACCGTCACCTTTGACGGAGAAGTCAAGGGATTTTCCGTTCAGCGGGCGGAAAAGAAGGACTTTACGGGCAGTTCGCTCTCCTTTACGCTGAAAGCGGGAGAGGGCGTGCTGATCGTCGTTTCCGCATAAGGAGGGGGAAAGATGAAAAAACTGTTTGTCGCGTCCGCGCTGGCGCTGCTGCTCTCTCTTTCCGTTTTCCCGGCGTTTGCGGAGGCGGAAAAACTCCCGGATTTTACGGACGATTTTGAATCGTACGAAGTCACGGGGGAGTATATCGAGGAGGACGAATCGCTCACCCGGAAATGGGACAACAACGTGTTCCGCGGGGGAGAAGCCCTGGGGATGGACGCGCACATCGTCAACGTCGGAAAGATCGAGTACGAGAACGGCTCGTCCGGCAACCGCGTGCTTCATCTTGAAAACATGACGGGCGCGGATACTTTCTTTTACATGGGGCCGGGCGGCGACTACCGCGTCAAAAATTTTACCGCGGAATTCCGCATCAAATTTCTGACGGAGGGCGTCCCCGAACGCAGCTGGGCGGGGATTTCCTTCCGCAAGCGCGCGAATTCCCATTATACGGGCACAAACAACCTGATGTTCGTGATCCAGCGCTATGTGGAGTCCAATCAGATCGCGGGGCACGGCTTTGCGATCTTCAACGGCGGCAGCGCAAACGACCTCGACATGATGGGCGATCTCTACGGCGAAAAGCTCTCCCTTACCAAGGCGGCTTACACCGTTCCCGGCGGCAAAGCGGGGGAAGACCTGCCCTGGGTGAACTATAAACTGGTCGCGGAGGGGAACCGCTACCGCATCTATGCGGACGATACGCTGGTGCTGGACTGCACGTTCGACATTCCCTCCTACGATTATTTCGGCTATCTGAGTTTGAACTGCTGTACCTCCAACATTCTGGTGGACGATTTCAGAGTCACCGTGCAGGACGAGACGCTCCCGCCCGAGATCCTGCCCCTGCCCGCTCCCGTGGTCCGGCTGAACGCCGAGGAGAAGGAGATCGAATGGGACGCGGTGGAAGGCGCTTCGACGTACCTCGTCGATCTCGGCGTCGGCGAGCCGGTCTCCACGTTCGCGCGCAAATATTCGCTCGCGAATCTGGCGCCGGGCACGTATGAAATCACCGTGACCGCAGTTTCGGACGACGTATTCGAGGCGAAAAACAGCGCTCCCTCCGAGGCGGTCACCTACGTTGCGGAGAAGCAGAACAATGAAGAGGGGGATAACGATGCGGCCGGCTGCGGCTCGTCCGTGATTGCGGGCGTTCCGGCGGGCGCCGCGCTGGCTGCCTGCGCGGCATGGCTGTTCGGAAGGAGGAAAAGAGGATGAAACGGATTTTGTCTGTTCTGACGGCGCTGCTGTTTGTGCCGGCGGGGCTGTTCGGGCTCTCCGCCTGCGAAGAGCGCCCCGCCCTCGAGGAGGCGGTGGACTTCGTGCTCGAGGTGGAAGCGGGGCGGGACGTAAAGATCCTGCAGCTCACGGATATTCAGATCATCGATTCCTCCCAGATGCGCACGCCCGATCGGCTGCAGTCCTGGTCGATCGAAAACTGGAAACCCGAAAATCTCCCCGATCTCGCCTGGAAATACACGCGGGAGGCGGTAGAGGCGGTTCAGCCCGACCTCATCGTCCTGTCCGGCGACAACGTGTACGGCGAATTCGACGACAGCGGCACGATGCTGCAGGCGCTGATTGCGGAGATGGAAAGCTACGGCATCCCCTGGACGCTGACCTTCGGCAACCACGACAACGAGACGAGAAAGGGCGTCGCCTGGACGTGCGAGCAGTATATCGATGCGGAACACTGCCTCTTTACCCGCGGCCCCGTCGAAACGGCGGACGGCAGGGAATATTTCCTCACGGAGGGGAACGGAAACTTCAACATCGGCATCGTGCAGGGCGGCAAACTCACCGAGGTCGTCTGGCTGATGGACAGCAACGGCCACACCGATTCCGACCGCGACCAGAATATGTATTCTTCCGTGGGACTCATGGAAGGGCAGATCGCCTGGTTTCAGGAGAGAAACGAGCTTTTAAAGGCGTATAACGGGGGAACGTACCCCAAATCCATCGGCTTTTTCCATCATCCGCCGCGCGCGTTCGGCGACGCGATCCAAAAATACGGATACGTGTCTTCCCGCCACGATTTCTATGACGAAAACGGAGATTACGGGAACTTCAAGGAATTTAAGATTCCCGAAAACGCGGAAGGAGACATCGGCGCGATGCACTCGGATCCCGGTCAGTTCATCGACTCCAGCTATCAATTCCACAATCTCTTAAAGGAATACGGCTGTGAGGGCTGGTTTTTCGGGCACGATCACAAAAACAACGCGAGCGCGGTCTTTGAGGGAGTGCGCTATACGTATGGGCTGAAAGCGAGTTTGTACGATTCTTATCAGCCGGGCGAGATCGGCGGCACGGAAATTCTCGTGGGAGAATCCGGGCTCAGAGTCCGCCACGTCTACACGGCGCAGTGACGAATCCCCGCGGGGCGGAAGCGCCGCGGGAAAAAATTAAAACAAAGTTTATTTTTATTGCCAGACGCGTTTTATTTTGTTATAATGAAAGAAATGACGAATTTGAAACAGGGCGCGGGCGGCGGGGCGGATTTTACGCTTGCGGTTCCCGCCTCCCGCCCCGCACGCATTTTACAGGTCACGGATACGCAGATCATCGACGCATCCCAATGCCGTTATCCCGGGCGGCTCAGCGCGGAGGAAAAGGAGAAGTGGGATCCCGCGCTCGTGGATCGGCGCATGACGGATTATCTGGACGGCGCCGTCGCCGCCGCCGCGCCCGATCTCATCGTGCATACGGGGGATTTCGTGTACGGCGAGTTCGACGACAGCGGCAGGATGCTGGAGCGGCACATCGCCATCATGGAATCGTACGGCATTCCCTGGACGCTCGCGCTCGGCAACCACGAGCGGGAAACCGCGATCGGCACGGAGCGGCTTTGCCGCGCGCTGGAAGAGGCGCCGCATTGCCTGTTTGCCGGGACCAAGGCGGTCGACGGCGTCCCCCTGGAGGGAAACGGCACGTTTTCCATTCTGCTGACGCGCGGCGGCGCGCCTGCGGCGGTGCTCTACATTCTGGATTCGGGCTGCGGCACGGCGGAAATCCCCGCGGGGATCTATCCCCGCCAGCGGGAGTGGATGCGCCGGACGGCCGCGCGGTACCCGGGCGTACCCGCGTTCGCGTACCTGCATATCCCGCCCCTCGTTTATACCGCAATCGCGGCGGAGCGGTACGGCTATGTTTACGACGGCTTCCGGCCGTTTGAGCTGACGGAAAAAGGGGATTTCGGCTACTTCGGAGAGCGCGTTTTGGACGCGCACTGTATTGACGCGGACGGTTCGCTGACGGCGCTCTTTCGCGCAATCAACGTCAAAGGCGTGTTTGCCGGGCACTTTCACAAGCTCAGCGCGAGCATGCTGGCGGACGGGATCCGCCTGACGTGCGGACTGAAGACGGGAGAATACGATTCGCACCTTCCCGACCGGCTGGGCGGAACGCTGATGCGCTTCCCCGCGGCGGGGGAAGAGGGCTTTTCGGCAGAACATATTATAATCAAGCGAGAGAGGTAAACGATGCAGGTTCGGAATCAGACGTATCTCCGGATGAAAAACAAAGAGGATATCATCAATTTGCTGCGGGAGAAAAGCCGCTCTTATTCGGATATCGCCCGCGTGCTCAGACTGTCGAACACCGCGATCAGCAAGATCGCGGACGATCTGATCTCGCACAATCTGATCAAGCGGGAGGGCGACACGAAGGGGCGCACCGGGATCACATTGAGCATCAACGCGGATTTCGGTTACGTTCTGGCGGTGGATTTTTCGGGCCGGGAGCTGAATCTGTGCGCGGCCGATTTTGAAAGCCGTATCCTGCTGCAGCGGAACATCTCGGAGGTCGTCCGCTTTGAGCGGCGGGATTTCGACCGCGTGATCGAGACCATGCGCGAGATGATCGGGAGCGAGACGCTGAAAGACCGCAAGCTGTGCTGTATCAGCGTGGCGACGCCGGGAAAACTCAAAGATTCCGGGGAGTTTTTGCTCAATCCGCGCTTTCAGGGCTTTGAAAACGTCTCTATCCGGAAAGTGCTGGGAGATACGTTCGGCTGCGACGTGGTGGTGAAAAACGACGTCAACCTCGCGATGGAGGGAGAAAAAGCGTACGGCTCCGCGCTGCGCGACGTGAAAAACGCCCTGATGCTGCACGTAGACGTCGGCACGGGCGCCGCGCTCATGCTCAACGGAAAGATTTACGAGGGCAGCCACGGCTTTGCGGGGGAAATCGGCTATTTCAGGCTGAACATGTTTTCCTGCGCGGCAGACAGCTTTGACAATCTGAGCTACTTTAACTTTTACGACAGCGTGTCTCTGTACTCTTCGCTCTCCATATTAAAGCGGGAAGTGCAGAACGGCGCGGAGGGATATCTGAAGGCGTACGCCGAGGAAAAGGGAATCTCCCCCTCCGAGCTCACCATTAAAGCGATGACGGAGGCATACCGCGCCGGCGACCCGCTCGTGTGCAAAGTCCTGAACGCCTCCGGGCGGGTGATCGGAACGGTCGCCGCCAATATCGCGGAATTTCTGGACGTAGACACCGTGGTTTTGAACGGCGCGGTCTTTGAACTGGGCGAACCCTTTTTGGAGGTGGTTTCCGCGTACGTCGAGGGAAAGACGGTCTGTTATCCCGAATTGATGGAAAAAGCCACGCTGATGGGGGCGGTCAACGCCGGGCTGACGAAGGCGTTTCTCAACAATTTTTAGGAGTTTTGAATGACGACGTTAACATTATGCGAGCGCGAGCTCGCCGATTATATGCTCCGCATGACGGGGGAGAAGGGCTCGATCGCTCTCTTTTCCGAAAACGGAGCTTCTTTCTTGGAAGAGCATTATACGATCGACGTTACGGACGGGCGCGGCAGCATCCGGGCGAACCGCCCGCGCGCGCTGCTGCTCGGAATATACGATTTTCTGCGGCGCTGCGGGTGCCGCTTTCTCCGCCCGGGGAAGACCGGCGAGGTGATTCCCCGCGTGCCGCTGGAATCGATCGACGTTCACGCGGAAGTCTCTCCGGCGAGCCGGCACCGCGGCATCACCATCGAGGGCGCCGTCTCTCTGGAGAATGTGCTCGACCTCATCGAGTGGGCGCCGAAGGCGGGGTTCAACAGCTACTTTATCCAGTTCCGCACGGCGTTTGAGTTCTTCGACCGCTGGTATTCGCATGCCGGGAACGATCTGATTCCGCGCGAGCCCTTTTCGGAGGAAGACGCCGCGCGCTTTGTCCGCCTGATCGCGGAGAAGGTAAAGGAGCGCGATATGATCTTTCACGCGGTGGGGCACGGCTGGACGGCCGCCTGCGTGGGCATTTCCGCCGACGGCTGGAAGGGAATGGACGACGATCTGACCGACCGCCAGCGCGGGATGCTCGCGGAAATCGGCGGAAAGAGGGGCTTTTTCAACGGGATCCCGCTGAATACCAATCTCTGCTATTCCAATCCCGCCGTGCGGGAGCGCATGGCGGAAGAAGTGGTGTCCTATGCCGCGGCGCATCCGGAGGTGGACGTGCTGCATCTCTGGCTGGCGGACGACTCCAATAACGTCTGCGAATGCGCGGCGTGCGCTGAGCGGCGTTTTTCGGATTGGTACGTCATGATGCTCAACGAGATCGACCGCCGTCTGACCGCCCTCCATATCCGGACGAAGATCTGCTTTCTGGTTTATCTGGACCTCTACTGGGCGCCGGAGACCGAACGGATCCGGAATCAGGACCGTTTTATCATGATGTTTGCGCCCATCTTCCGCTCGTATGCGAAGCCGTACGACTGTTCGGAGGCGGGCGAACCGCTCCGATATGTGCGCAACAAGGTGGTTTATCCGCATACGACGGCGCCGTACGTACGCTTTCTCAGGGATTGGCAGGCGCAGTTTCAGGGGGATTCGTTCGATTTCGATTATCACCTGATGTGGGATATCAACCGGGATCTCGGCGGGGAGATCATCGCCGAGGTGCTGTACCGGGATATCCGCGCGCTGCCGGTTCTGGGGCTGAACGGATTTATGAGCTGTCAGATCCAGCGCGCGTTCTATCCCAACGGGCTGGCGTTTTACGTGATGGGGCGCGCGCTGTTTGACGGGCAGATCGGCTATGAGGCGCTGCGCGAGGAATATTACCGCGGGGCGTTCGGAAAACACGCGCCGTTCGCGATGCGTTTTTACGAGACGCTGGAGCGCACCGTTCCCTTTTCCTACTTCAAGGAAGAGACGGACGGGAAAACCGCGCTTCCCCTGCTCAGGGAAGCGCAGGCGTTTTTGCGAAAAACGCTGAGCGAATTTCCGGCAGACGCAGAGGACGATACCCGCCGCGAGAGCCTGGAGATTCTGCGGTTTACGGCGGAAAACGCCCTCCGTACGGCGGAAGTGCTCATATTGAAGGAAGAGGGCGCGCCCGCCGGGCAGGTGCAGGAGGCCGCCGCTGCGCGCCGGCGCTTTTTCAACGAGAACGAACTGCGGTTTCAGCCGTATGCGGACGGGTTTTACGTCAACATGATAACGGACGGCTTTATCGACGCAAAAGAGGTGGGAATCTATGCGGAATGACAGAATCTGGATGAGAGAGACGGGGGCGCCGCGTTACGCGGAATTTTTATCCGTGTTTTCCTATGCGGGGGGCAGGGCGGAGCTGAAGATCTCCGCGGACCGCCAGTACGCCGCTTTGATCAACGGGCAGTACGCCGCAAACGGGCAGTATGCGGATCCGCCGCACGTCTGCAGCTACGATCTCGTCGACGTGACCGCTCTTCTGCATGAGGGGCAAAACGAACTCGTCGTGATCGCGTTTCATTCGGATGCGGATTTCGCGCTCGCGCGCACCGCGGAGCCCGGCGTGTCGTTCGCTTTGAGCATCGACGGAAAAATCGCCGCCCGCTCGGGGGCGGAAACGCTCTGCCGCGCTTCCGCCCGGTACCGCGTCGGCGCAGTCGTCACGCCGCAGCTGGGCTACGGCTGGGAATACGATTTTACCGCCGCGGAGGGCGGCTGGGAGCCCTGCGTTCCTGCGCCCGCGCGCGCGGAACGGCCGCGCCCGATCAGGCGCTGCGCGCTTTCTTCGCCCCTGCCGGCGGAGGTCGCCGCACAGGGGATTTTCTCCTACCGCGGCGGCAATACGGCGGCGGAACGGGCCCAGAACGCTTGGCTCTCCACGCTTCGCTTTTCCGCGATGACGGGGGAGCCCCGGCAGGAAGCGGCGCGGCTTTGCCGCCCTGTCACCTTCCGCGCGGACGAGGGCGACGGCGTTTTCGTGCTCGTCGACCTGGGGCGCGAGACGGCCGGATACCTTTCCCTCTCCGTGAGCGTGAAAGAGGACTGCGACGCCGTTCTCGTCTGGGGCGAGCACCTCGCCGATCTTCGGATCCGTTCGCGGGTCGGCGGGCGGAACTTTGCGTCCGCGCTTCGTCTGGCGGCGGGAAAAAACGAATTGGACGAATATCTGCACCGCATGGGCTGCCGGTATCTCTGCCTGTTTGCGGAGTGCTCCGAAATAACCGTCGGGCGCCTCACGCTGCGCGCGGCGGAATATCCCTTTCATACGGTGAAAAGGTCGTTTGACGACCGCCTTCTGCAAAAGATCTACGAGACGGGCGAGCGCACGCTGCGCCTGTGCGTTCACGAGCATTACGAGGACTGCCCCTGGCGGGAACAGGCGCTCTACGGGATGGATTCCCGCAATCAGATGCTGTTCGGCTACAGCGTGTTCGAGGAATACGAGCTGCCGCGCGCGGGGCTGAGACTGCTTGCGGAAACCGCGCGGGCGGACGGCCTGCTCGATCTCTGCGCGCCTGCGCGCGCCGCGATCACCATTCCCGCCTTCTCCGCTTATTGGCTGATCGCGCTGAAAGAAAACGCGGACGCGGATTTTGACGAGCCCTTTTTGCGGGAGATGTTCCCGTACGCGCTCGGCATGCTCGAGGCGTTCCGCGCGCACACGGACGGCCGCGGCCTGTATGCGTTTCCCGAGCCCTGTTACTGGAATTTTCACGAGTGGACGGCGGGGCTGGACGGCGACGTCATCTTCCGGGACGCGCCCATCGAGCCGTACGGCGACGGCGCGCTGACCGCGCTGGTTCTGATTGCGGTCAGGGGAATCGCCGCGCTCGCGCTCCGTCTGGGCGAGACAAAGCAGGCCGCCGCGGCAAATGCCTATGCCGCGCGCCTGGCAGCCGCGCTCGACGGCTATTATGATGAAGAAAAGGGGCTTTACGCTTCCCGCCTGACGGAAAGCGGTCTGGAGGGATGGCACGCGTATACGCAGGCGCTGTTCGTGCTCACGGGCGAGCTTTCTCCCGAACGCGCGCGGCGGCTGTGCGCGGAGCTCAAGGAAGAAAAGCGGGTCGTCCCCATGACGTTCGCCTCTCTGCAGCTGAAGTACGACGCGATTCTGAAGACGGACGGCGACGTTTCGTTCTGCGTGAACGAGGTGTGCGACGTGTTCGGCAAAATGCTCTTTTCGGGGGCGACGTCTTATTGGGAAACGGCTTACGGCGAGGCGGATTTCGACGATGCGGGCAGCCTTTGCCACGGCTGGTCGGCGGTGGGCTGCTGGCTGCTGTGCCGCTGCGGGCTTGCGAAAAAGGATTCGGTATGATCGGGTTTCACGGATATTATCGGGACGGCGCAGTCGTTCAGCGGCGCGCTCCCGTTATTGTAAAAGGATACGCAGAAGGCGAGGTGCTCTGTACGCTTGCGGGCGGCGCGTACCGCGAGACGCGCGCGGTGCAGGCCCGGGACGGCGCTTTTACCGCGGTATTCCCCGCAGTGGAGGATACCCGCTCGCGTTTTACGCTCTCCGCGACCTGCGGGGAAGAAACGGCTGCGGTTTCCCTGCGGTTCGGCGACGTCTATCTGGCGGCGGGGCAGTCCAATATGTCCTACGTGCTTTCGGCGACGGAGGACTGGGAGGCGTGGCTCGCGCGCGCCGCGGCGGCGGACGTCGCGGTGCTGAACCTGACCGAACCCGCGGTTTCCTCCACCGAGGAAGTGACGCGCCCCGTCCGCCCGCTCGGCGATCTCTGCCGGGAATACGCGTGGACGCCGGGCAGAGACTGTTCGGAGGTCTCCGCAATCTGCGTGCAGACGGCGGCGCTGCTGAGCGAAAAAAACAAGGTTCCCGTGGGCGTCGTGCAGACGGCCATGGGCGGTTTGAGCGTGGAATCTTACCTGAAACGGGAGAGCGTGGAAGCGGACGAAGCGCTCGTCTCTTTCTTGAAAGAGGCGGGGCGTTATCAGCCGGAGGACGCGTATAACTGCGCGGGGGAGCGGAACTTCACGCAGGTCGCGGGGCTCTGGAATGAGAAGATCGCCCCGCTGACCGGCTTTTCGTTTGCGGGCATCTTCTGGTATCTGGGAGAGAGCAGCGCGTGGGATTACCCCTTTGCGGAGCAGTTCGGCAAGATGATGCGAATGCTCCTGCGCGATTACCGCGCGGCGTTCGGGGAGATTCCCTTTGCGGCAATCCATATCGCGCCCGAATACTATCCCTACGGCGATCGGTACGGTTATCTGTACGTCAACGAGGTCCTGACCGATCTGCAGAGGATTCCCGGCGTGTTCGCTCTCCCGGTCTACGATATCGAACCGCGCTGGATGCGGGCGGACGGCGCGCTCTATTATCATCCCATACACCCCGTCAACAAGGCGCCGATTTCCGTTCGCCTGGCGGGAGCGTTTTCGGGCGGGCGGGCGCGCTGGCCCGAGATTGCCTCCGTTTCGTTTGCGGAGGGCAAAGCGGTCTGCAGGATCGCGCACGCCGGACCGGGCATGAGAGCGGGGACTTACCGGGGCTTTACGCTTGCGGGAAAAGACGGAAAGTACTACCCCGCCCGCGCGGTCTCGGCGGGGGGAGATACGATCGAAGTGACGTCGGAGGACGCGGCGGAGCCCGCGTTTCTGACGTACGCGTTTATGCAGTATCAGGATTTCTGCGACGCGGCGTCTGCGGACGGCGCGCCCCTTCTTCCTTACCGCACCGAACGCGGCGCGGTGGAAGAGCGCTACTGTTTCCCTCCCGCCTTTCTGACGCCCGGCGCCGATAAAGTGCGGGAAAACTGCTTCGGCTGGCAGGTTGGCACCTGCCGCAAGGCAGACGTCTGGAAGAAGGGCGAGATTTACGACGCGAGCGAGGTCGCGGTGACGGTGCGCGGGGATGCGGTGATCCTGCGGGCGGTGCCCGACCCGAAGCAATATCTCCTTTTCGGCGTCTCCCCGGCGATCTGCCTCTCCGGGCATAACCATCACATTGCGGATTACCGTTACTGGAACTTTACCCTGTCGGCGGACGGAACCGCGGAATTTCTCGGCGTCGTCGCGCGGGCGGCGGGCGGCGAGGTGTTCCGTTTCGATCTCCTGAACGGAGAGGAAAAGACGGACTGCGTTCCGCTGGAGCCGGGTGAACGGCGGAGCGTTTCCGTCTCGCTGGAGCGCGGCGCGCGGGGGGATTCCGCCGCGGTGACGTTTACGCGCGGGGAGCGAAAGTCCTTCGTGCAGGCGGAATTTCTGTTCCGCGCCCGTCTGCCCGTCACCGTCCGGCTGGAGGGGCTGACCGTATCCGACGTCAGCCGTTCCGAACGCGGGCGGGAGGCGGCCAGGGAATCGCTGCGCGGAGATATCGCGCTGCCCGATCAAAAGTAAATACGGCAGAGGCGGCCCCCGGGCCGCCTTTTTTTGTGCGGAAAATCCGGTTGCACGGGAGAAAACGCGGCCGGGCGCAGACCTGATTTGAGGCAAAGAAAAAAATTTTAAAAAATTTTCAAAAAAAGGTGGAATATCGAGCGGTTCGGGCGGTAGTATAAGACAAATTCTATCGTTCTGTCGCCGATGCCGGAATTCAACGGAAAGAGGGATTTCCGCAGGCATTGCGCAGGTCGTCAGGCATTTCCGTATCGATAAGAAAGTCGGTAATAAGCGCAGAGGCGGAGAGTAAGCGGAAATACTGCTTCGCAAGACAAATACTATAATATGTATTGCGGAGAAAGCGCCCTCGGAAATGCGGAAAAATTTATTCAATTTAATACCGTATCAGTATAATTATTTAAAAAAATAGTCGAAATTTGTAATTTTTTATAGAAAATTCAATATATTGAACGCATTTCCCTTTTCAAAAAGGTAGAATTTAAAAAGGATTTGTGAGGGATATGCAGATGGAATTGATCGAAGTGGTTTCGGAGAGGATGAAGGCGTTGCTGGAAGCGTACGATTACTCGCAGTACATGCTCTTTCTGAAAAGCGGAGTTCCGCGTTCGACGATATCCATGATCCTGAATTGCAGGGTAACGGATGTGCGCCTGAGCACGCTCTATAATTTCTGCAGGGGATTCGAACTCCCCATTCGGGATTTTTTCGACTACGAGCTGTTTGACTTTCAGTTCGTTGCCGATAATGCGGGCTGATGATGGGAGAACGGAGAGATAAGCGGTTGGAAGCCGATCTGATTTATATCGAACAATGCGAACGGCGCCTGTCGGAGAACAGGGAGGCCTTTTTCGGCACGCTCGGGGATCTCTTTGAGCTCGCCACGCTGATTCCCGTCTGCGAGCAGTATTACGGCGCGGAGCATTTCAGGGATCACCAGGCGGTCTTCGAACTGCTCTGCGACTTTTCGGAACTGCTCGCTTTTTTCGATCAGGAGTACAAACCTTCGGTGTTTCTCGCGGAGAAGCTCGGGCTGTTTTCCCGCTGATTTCGGAAAAAACGCCCCCGGCACGGCCGGGGGCGTTTTTGACAGAGTTTATGCCTCGGAAGATCTTTCTTTTCGGATCAGCCTGCGGCAGGACCGTTCAACGGCAAAGACCAGGGGCGCCGTCAGCAGGGATACGATCCATGTGAGATACCAGCTGAGGTCGAACGCGACCCCCGTTTCCCAGTACCAGATGATAAACGCATCGATTCCGGCGTAGATCACGATCGCTGCGCATGCGAGGCAGATGCCCACAATGCCGAACGGCCGTTTCTCTCCCGTCACGTACAGCAGCCCCGCAGTGAGCGCGAAGCCGCATTCCAGCATATAGAGCGCCTTGCCAACGGCATTGACGTCCAGTTCGTTGATATAGCCGGATGGGCGCATGATCGCAAAGACAATGGGGACGAACGCCGTCAGCGCGGCCACGTCGCGGAATACTTTGCCCGAGCGGCCGCCCCGGAAGGTCGCGAACAGGATCAGAATGACGAGAACGGTGATGTAGCCGAACTTGATGTCTGCTTTCGGCGTTTCCGCTTCGGGGTACAATGCCGCGTTGCAGAGAAATCTTATGATTTCCATCGCCAGAATGGCGATGGAGACGCCTATCGTGATCTTGCGGAAGTCTGTGACGCGATAAACTTTCAGCCCCGCAAAGACAATTACGGGGACAAAAACCGAAATCAGGATGAGAAAGAGAAGATCAAACATGCTGCACTGCCTCCTCTTCGTCCGGTTTTCCGCCTTCGGGCGGTTTTTTCTTATGCCGCCGGCATAGTTCTATGATGCCGTATACGGCGAAGTGCGCGACGAATTCCGCGATCAGCAGAATGCAGATCCCCACCCCGAAACCCGAGAGGTTATAGAGAAAGGCGAGATAGGGATCGGTCGGGGCAAACACGGAGATCGCGCCGCCGATCAGCAGGCTGATACAGGAAGCAAAGACGAGATAGGCTCCCACGGTCAGCGCCTGCGCATAGTATTTTTTAAATTCAAACCGATACAGCTTCGCCGTCATGAGATAGAGAGCGACGGCGAGCATGGAGCCGTGATAGATATAGCTGTGCACCTGCATCAGGGACATGTCGTATTTCCATTGAAACGCCGCGAACATGAGGAAGGCCAGGATGCTCGGGATGACGCAGAACCCCATCGCGATATCCGAAAAGCGGTTCTTTTTAAAACAGAACACGGGAAAGGCATACATGACCATCGAGCAGAATACGATGGGGTAGCGGTTGGGAAAGAATTTATCGTCCCGCCCGATCAGGTAAACGATTTTCGCTACTTCCAGTATAACGAGCATGAAAAAGACCACCTGGATGGGGATCATCTTCTTCTTTTCATCCGCGTTTTTCAAAAACACCGTGCACAGCGTCACGTACAGAGCGATGACGACCAGCGTAATAGAAAGCGGGATGATCAGGTTTCTTAAAATTTTATCCATTGTTGCCTCCGGCGATTATTGTAACAGATATGGAGAATAATTTCAACTGATTTGGGCGGATTGCACAGAAGTAAGGGAAAAAGCTCCGTTTCAGCGGCGGATCAGAAAAAAAGGAAGTGTCATATCTCTCTTGACTATCGAAAAAAAGGCGGTATAATAAAGGCGAAAATCGCCTGTAAGGGCGTAAAAGGGAGATTTATTATGAAAGACAATGTAAAAACGGTATCGGAGGTCTGCAGCGCAGGCGAGACCGGCGTTTCGGCTGCAACAGCGGGCGCGGAGACGCTGAAAATCAGGGGATCGGAATCATTGACGACGCCGGTCAGACAAATGGGGTTCAATATGATCGATTTGTTCACGGGAGAAAATCGGTTCATCATGGAAGACAGGACCATTCCCAACGGAGAGACGCTTCCGCTCTCCGTCTTTCACGTTCACAATTACGGTCAGAGAAGCAACAAAAATTACGTGCTTTCAAACGGAGCCGGGACGGAAGATCTGCATGTAGGAAAGGGCTGGAAGCTGAATGTGCAGCAATATATGCTGCCGACCGGAAAGACTGCGGACGGAGAGATCGCCTACATCTATGTGGATGCCTTGGGAAATGAAATCGGGTTTGCCGCCGACAAGCGTTACTTGCAGACGGGGGACGCGGTGATCGAACGGACGGAATTCAAAGACGTGGAGGGCATGGGCCTGACGTATCGGGATCTGACGCTTCGGGATCGGCAGGGCAATCGGCTGTTCTTTGACGGCGACGGCAAACTGATTAAAATCGAAAGCAGATTCAGCGACGGAATTGTAATCAGTTATCGAGACGGCAGGATTTCCGCAATAGACGCGGCGAACGGAAAAAAGGCGAAATTCTCTTATAATGCCGGGGCGGAACTGTCTCAGATCGAATTTTCGGACGGCACCGTTCTGGAATATGCTTACCGAAGCGGACTGCTGACGAAGGTGACGAAAAAGAACGGAGACGCGCCTTATGCCCGGTTTTGTTATGACGCAAATCTGGCCCTTACGGATATGATAGATGCGTCGGGGTATCGCCTGAATCTATCCTATGCGGAATCAAAAGTCTCTGCCATCACCGACTATGCCTCGGCAAAAAAGATCGACGTAAACGGCCTGACGCATTATGCGGCGGAAGACGGGGAGGCGCAGGCGTTTTCGCTGCAGGACGGAACGGCGATATATACCAAAACAGGGAAACAGATGAAAGTCCGGTATCGGGGAAAGACTGCGCTTATTTCCACGCAGACCGGGATGGGGCGTTTTTATCAGTTTAACGAAAAGGGGCGCTGCGTCGTCCTATACGACGGGGAAGAGATGAGCGGCAACTTCAATGCGTTTGCGCCGGAGAATATCGGAGGATACAGCGTTCAGAGCGCAGACGGCGTGCGGATGATTCAGGCCTATCCCATGGCGGAAAATCTGATCGACAAAACGCATTGGTCGGGCAGCGGTATGAAGACTGCGGTGAGCGAGCTGTCGTCCGAACGGTCCGTTTACGCGGCATTGGAGACGAGCAGTGCGGAGTCCGGCTCCAAATACGGCGTGCAGGATCCGTCCGCAGCGTACCGGCAGGGGGAAACTTACGTGTTCTCTGCCTTTCTCAAAGCGGATCTGACGCCGGGAACGGGCAATCCGGAGCCGTCCGTCGAACTGTGCTGCGAGGTGCATTACAGCGACAATTCGACGGAGACATACGTCTCCCGCTACGATCCGCAGGAAAAAAACTGGCAGTATACGGCAGTTGCCGTTCCCATTCTGAAGGCGGGCGTAAAATACGTCAGCGCTTTCGCGAAGGTTGATAATTACGGGGGAAAGGCATTCTTTGACGATATCCGGTTCTGCCGCGGCGCGGAGATCCGCTCGGAAATCTTACCGCAGCTGTACGCTGCGGACGGCACGGGATATCTCTTTTCCGAAATTACGAAGGTAACTTATGAGCGCGGGGGAAAAACGGAATCTCAGACGGGAAAAATAACCGCGGGCGATTTCTCGTATATGATCAAGCACCCGACCGAAATAGCGGTTTCGGGTAAAATCGTCGCTACGGGGGTGACTTCGGGCAAAACAACGCTGACCGCGGGCGGTCAAACGCACCGGCTTCTTGCATGCGATTATCTTGCCGAAGGGAGAATCAAGACGGTGCAGGAGGAAGGCACGATAGAATCGCGGAAAAATTCACAGGGACTGACAGAATATACCAAGTCTGTCGACCGCTTCGGCTATTCCTTTGAGTCGACGGCGGCGTACGACTCCTTGAAACGCCTGACGAAGGAGACGGACTTCCGCGGGCGGGAATACACTTACGGTTACGGCAAATACGAAAACGTCAAACAGGCCGCTCTCCGCGCGGTCTGCGCAGACGGCACGGAACTGAAACAGGTGACTGAGCAGACCTATACCGCCTTTGACTTTTATCCCGATAAAATTTACGATGAGCGCTATCTGGACGACGAGGGAACCCCGCTCTTTGCGGCGGCGGTATTCGACAGTGCGGATTCCCGTCTGAAAAACCTGACCCTGCCGGACGGGCAGACAATAACGTTTTCCAAAACGGACGAAAATGCGGAGAAGATGACGGCGGCGGTTGCCTCCGGCGAGACGGCGCAGAATCTGAAGGTCGAACGCACTTATACCGCAGGGTATCTGACGAAGCTGTGCTGCGGCGAAGATGAAGACGTTTTGACTTATACCTTTGAGTACGACGGATTCGGCAACAGAACGGCCTGCTTCCTGAACGGAAGTCTGCTGAAAAAATACCTGCATTATCGCGAAGCAAATTATCTTCCGCTGCCGGGACAGTACCATAATTACGACGAAATCACCTATGCCACGGGCAAGATGCGGTATGACGAATTCGATAAACGCGGACGGTTGGTCAGCAGAAAGGAGAGGGACGGCGGCACCGCGTATCAGGAGGTTCTCAGAATAGAGTATTTCCCGGGAAAAGACTATATCTCCAAAGTAATTGACAAAAGCGCGGCGATCCAATATAATGAAGGTAACAGCGCGGATAAGTGGCTGACGAGCGTTTTTTCTTACAATATCAAGGGGGAACTGACCGGTGTAAGCAATACGGGATACCGCACCGCAAATGATACGGTCGTGACGGAAAACGGGCGGATTACGTCCGAAAAGACGGAAATCGCCCCCTATCTGTCGCAGAAAACCGAGTATCGTTACGAGGAAAGAAGCGCCGGCGGCGTTTATCCCGACCATCGCCCGGTGGAAGTGCAGAACTATTATCATGACGGAACGGGCTATTCGGCGTATCCCGCATACTGCTATGATTACGACGAGCTGGGACGGGTTGTCGGCGAGGGAATGGCGGACAGAACGGAGTTCAGCGTTCAGTATCAGTATAAAAAGCGCAAAAAACTCGTAAACGGCGCCGTTACGGATGATACCGCCGAAACAAATTACATTGAGAAGATGAGCTATCGGCGCAGGGGCTGGAATCTCGGAGAAGAAACCTATACTTACGACGAAAACGGCAACATTACGGAAATCAGGGACGGCGACAATATTTCCAGATTCTGGTATGACGGGGCAAATCGGATCGTAAAAGAGTTAAATCAGTATGCCGAAGTCAGCTATGAATACGATGAGAAGGGAAATATTATTTCGACGGATGCGCAGTACGTTAATGAAGATGTTAGAATTCCTTTGGCGATTCAAAGATATTATTATACGGCAACGGGGGGAATAACCGGTTTTGAGCATTCTGCTATAGTTCATCCAGGTACGGGGCAAACGGTATTTCCGATATGTACAGAGTATAATGCCGGCGGATATCCTTTGAATTATTTGGGCAAAGCCATTATCTGGGATGGCTCCCGCATGGCGCAGATGGGAGCAGTCAAGTACAAGTATAACGCGGAGGGGATCCGTCAGGAAAAGGAGGTAAACGGCAGAAAGCATATCTATTACACGCAGGGTACAAAACTGCTGGCGGAAAAGATAACGGAAGAAGGGCAGCCGGATATCAACAAGCAGTATCTCTATGCGGGGGAAAAGCCGATCGGTTTTGTGTTGAACGGGAAGCCTTACCAGTATCTGTACAACGGGCTGGGGAATCTCGTCCGCGTGTTTGATGCAAAGACGGGGCGTATCGCCGCAGAATACAGTTATACGGCGTTCGGAAGTTGCACGGTAACCAATCATACGGAAGAGAATATCGGGGATCAGAATCCGATACGCTATAAGGGATATTATTACGACGAAGAGACGGGTTTATATTATCTGAAATCGCGGTATTATTCACCCGCTTACAGAATATTTCTTTCTCCCGACGAGCCGGAATACATGGAACCGAGCGATTTTTCCGGCTTGAATCTGTATACGTACTGTTATAACAATCCGGTAATGTATTTTGATCCGAGCGGGACGGACGCGGTGGTTATCATATTGGCGATCGTCGGAGCAATCGTCGGAGCGGTGACAGTCGGCGGCGCAGTATATTATGCGGCAAGCAATGCGGGAGTAATCGGCGATGAATTGGTGACCTATACGATAATCGGAGCAGTAGCCGGAGCAATCGTCGGGGGCTTAATCGGATACTTTTTACCGTCGGTATTGCCGGCGGTTACGCAAGGAGTCGGTTTTACATTGCCAAAACTGATCATGCAGGGCGGACAATTGGCTTATACAGCGACGACTGTGGTTGTGTCGGAAAAGATTATTTTCCAAATTTTCGCAACAGGGTTAACGGCTGCTGAATTAACTGCAAATATTTTATATTATCAAAGCAAAAAAAAGGCACCGACGATACATTGTAAGTCCAAGAAAGAAGCTTATGACAAAGCTTTTTACAAAGGAGGAAAAAGGCCACCCAGAGGACCGGAAGATCATGGATTTGGACGGCATTATAATCCTAATGGTAAAAGTAAATATAAACATTGGCATTATACGTTCTCAACAATGATAAGTTTTTATATGAATCGATTTTTGAAAGGAGAGGAATAACACTGTGAATTTTCCGGAAAATATTGAGAAATTATTTGTAAAGACATTTATAAAAGTGAATTTGCAAAGCAGAGTTTTATATGAGTTAATCAACAAACAAAAAAGAGAGAAGGCTTTTTGTCGGTTTTCACATATTTCGGGGCAGGTTTTTCAAGCAAATAAAATAGTATTGAAGAGTGAAAAGCTTTTGTTGAAAGAGGTTACGAATCATATTAAATTCGACTTGGAAAAGACAAATTGTTATTTTATGGATATGGAAGGGGGAAATCTGATGCCGGGCTCTGAGGCTTTGGATAAAAGTTATAATTCCTATTTAACTTCAATCGTAATCTTTAACAAACAATATATTTTTATAAAAACAGAAATGGATGTTGGAGGGGCTATGAAAATATTATTGAAAGATGATGCGTTTCAATGGGACAGCCTTTGCCGTTGATCGGAAGGGGCGGCAAAATACAAGGGCAGGCCGAGCGGCGTGTTTACAATGATTCGTCTCTGAAGTTCGACAATATAAAAAAGATAAAACCAAAATGATATGTTATAAGGGATATTATTATGATGAAAAAACGATTGAATGACTTGAAGAAAACGGGAGAGCTGTGCTTTCTCTATTATGACGAAGACGATACGGAAATCTTTTTGATCGGAACAATCGAAAAAGTCGATCGGGAGTTCTTTGTCATGTCTTGTTATACGCTGAATGGGGAGGCAAACGGATTTACATGCAGGTTGATTCAGTCAATTATTAAAATTGAGACAAAGCATGCGTATATAGAGTCGGTTCAAAAGCTGATCGACGGGGAAAGGCATGCCGCATTTCCCGCGGAGCTGGTGAAAGGAACGCAATGTTTAGCCGGTATCTTGGAGTATGTATATCAAAATCAAAGAGTGTGTTTTATCGAATTATGCGAAAGTTCTAATGTGGATGCCGTCGGGCTGATCGGGGAATTGGATCGTCAAACAATAATGATGTATTTGTATACGGAGTGCGGTCAACAAGACGGAGAAGTTGTTTTGGACTATGAGGCGATCAGTTCGGTTACAGTAGGTGGAAAACTGCAAGATCGAATCGAGCGTCTGATGAAAGAGTAATGAGCGGCCCGCGCAGCAGCGCGGGCTGTTTTTCTGTCTTGACAATGTTCTGAATCCGCGATATAATAGAATCAATCAGTTAAATACCCTGCAACGCAGGAATTGGTGCCCGAACGCTGCATACGTACCATTATAATTATCCTGCGATGTATTCGATCTGAGCGGGACGGACGCGGTGATTATCATATTGGCGATCGTAGGACGCTGACAGCAAGTTTTACTGGTCTGCTGGGGTTAATTTTGTTATTTTCTCGGTGGGAACCCGGCTCTTGGCCCGGAGATGATCCTACTCAAGCACCGGGGGATGGATTCGAATGGCGAGGCCCAGGAGAAATAGGTTCAAGTAAGGGGGAATGGTATAATCCAAGCACAGGAGATCAGCTCCACCCTGATTTAAATCATCCTTTGCCGAAAGGCCCGCATTGGGGGTGGAAGAATAAGATACTAAAAATTTTGAAAGATATTTTTAAAGGTGGTAAATAAAAAAATGAATTCTAAAAAGTCAAAAGGCTCGGACGATTGGAGGTTAAAAATCGATCATGAAGACCTACGTAACGAAAAATGGAGAAAAATCACATTTCCGGATTTTTGGCTATTCTCTTATCAGACAAAAAACAATTTTTATCAAAAGATAAAAGAGGAGGCAGAAGAATTTGTAAGGACAATGCATCGGGGAGAAGCCTTTTTGGAGGGGGAGAAAGTACAGGCATTCTGGCATGAACATTGTGAGTTTTGTACGGAAAAGTTTATGACGGATATGCAATGTGACTGTTATTGTACGGAAAAGTATGATCATTGGATCTGTGAGAAGTGCTTTGAGGACTTGAAAGAAATGTTCCATTGGACTGTATTGTAATGAATATTCTTTTATAAAAGTCCGTGGGCATTCTTATGAAGATTCAAATTTTTCAACCGAAGCCCCGAGTTTAGTGCCGAGAACGTAATTTAATATTATAAAAAAGGTGGGAAAAGAGGTGAATTTTATGAAAATAAAAATGGCGAGTGCAATATTATTTTGGTGTACGCTTATCTCATTGCCCGTTTCCTTTTCTGTCAGTGCTATCTTGGGAGAAACGGAAATATTCAGCGTTTTAGGCATCATTCGATATTCTTGGGTTATGTTGCTGTTCATTCCGATAGGAATTTGCAGCTTTATATGGGGACTGTATTTAAAAAAGAAAGAATTGAAATTCAAGAAAAATACCATAGTTGCATTGATCTGTGTGCCTTTGCTCATAGTATTTGGTTCATTTAGATTTTTCTTTTGGCCGACGGTAAGTTATGACGCTGTGTCTATTTTGGAAATTGAAAATAAACTAAATATAGATATGCCGGATAACTTAAAAATTGCAACACATAAAAGCGATGGCTACAAAACGATTTACGCGCATATAACCGATAATAAGGACAAAGAACGATTTGAAGACAGAATCAGAAACGACAGCGATTGGGCAGACTCATTAAATCCCGCAATAAAAGGTTGTTTGCCGCAAAACATACAACTGGAAGTCAGCAGATTTGATCATTTTCTAATTTATAATGAAAATGAAAACAGTTTTGAAGAGAGTTCGTTTGATCAGGGTGGTTGCAGCTTACTCTTTATAGCTTATAATATAAATCATTCCAAATTGATTATATTAGACGACTATAAAGTAGAATTGAGATAAAATAATGATTCTATTTAATATGCGCCTTTAAAGGTTATTTCGCTTTGAGGGCGCATATAACATAGAACCGATTTCTATCTTGACAAAATCCTAGATGCACTAGATAAAGTAAAAGAATTGGATTTCCCGGTAAAAAAAGAATTCAGTTCCCGAACAATTTTTCCGGCTTGAATCTGTATAACGATTGTAATAACAATCCGGTAAATATGTATGACCCGACGGGGCATTTCCATTTACCGCGTTATATTGGTTTTAAGTAAGAGAGGGAAATATATGAAAAAGTTTATTTTAGTAATTATATTAATGGTATCAATATTTTTAACCGGATGTGTTTCAGATCCTGAAACATATTATTTTGATGCTGCTGACCTAATCGCCAATACAATAAAAATTGAATTGGTAGAATGTAAAAATGAAAAATTAGAAATGATAGAAGTAAACGAAAAGAGTATCACAAATTTTGATTATAATGAGGCAGAACCGATTGATAATTTAGATAACAGTCAATTTGAAAGTTTTATTATTGAATTATCTTCTATAACTTTTCATAAAAGAAATTATTCTGCAAATAAGCCGATTGGAAAAACATTGGTTTTACATCAAAAAAATGGCGATATGATTGTGCTTTCGTGTACATTAGTTGATGGCAGAGGTTATGGTTTTGCTTCCAAGTTTGATTCAAATTGTAATTATATAACTCATATTGCGTACTTCGCAGACAGACCTAAATTTGAGTCATTATTAAATGAATATTTTGTATTTTTATAAAATTTATTAGTTAGAAAGATATCGTGTCTGAAAAGAAATCTCTTCTTGTTTGGAGAATATTAGGATTGGAGGAATTGATTAAATGAAGAAGTTTGATATTCTGATAATATTGTATTAGTTCCGTTCTTTTCCGGAAGTCATTTATCTATTAAAAATTAGCTGACAAAAAGATTGAAAAGTATTCGGAAAATCAAAACTATTTTACTTTGTCGGGGAAAGTTACAGAGTTTGATGAGAACAATGTTATAATAAAATGTGAGGAATTAAATGAATACATCAGTTATCAGAATGAACTTTGTGATGACTATATTTACTCTAATCAAATGATAGAATTATCTGTTGGAGATAAAATAGAATTTGTAACAATACTCTTTCATTTTTTATAACGGACATAAATTACCGATAGTCGAATTAAGAATGGATGGGAATATTTTGTTAACATTTGAAGAAGGAAAAGAAAATCTGGTTGATTGGGCGAATAATAACTTCAAATAGATATTCATTATTGGATTTAGGAGGTTTATATGACAAATAAAGAAATGATTTTAAATTCTTTAATTGATGATGACGAGGCTTTTACTCAGATAGTAGAATATTTTGAATATGAAAAGGTTAAAATAGCTCCGTCTAAAATTAAAGAATTATTAGCGGAAATGGTCGAAGAAGGCTATATAACTATGAATTACAGTTGGAAAAACGAACACGATGAATATCCGTATTCATTAACAGAAAAAGGTTTAAAAGCTTGGGAAAAACTGCAATTATAGATATATTAAAGTTATAGGTATTAAAACAGAAAGTTTGCAAGGAATAAGCGAGCATCCCATTTCTATTTGGGCGCAAAGGATCTTACTTTGATCTTGATATAGGAGAAAATCGATGAAAGTCCATTTAACTAATTATATCAGAGGCAATAATGATATAAATAATTATGATGATTGGAAAATACAAGTAAATGAATATGATTGTTATTTGTAATCGATAAGAGATCAATGCGACAAACGATTGCTGAATCTTTATGAAAAAAGCGATCGTTTTCACGATTATAAAATCATGAAATTGAGCTATAACGGATTTTCAAACTTTTTTCGCAGAGAAGGTGATTCTGTTGAACTATGCCTTTTGAGTGATATCATCGGAAAAGAATGCGTGATACAAATGGTATTTGAGCATGTAAAAAGCATTAATCTGTTTGTTTCCGAAAAAGAGAAAAGAGAACTTGAGTATTGGTTGAAAGAGTCATCGATAGGAGAGATTTTATTTTCAGAAATCGCAATTTCTGAAGAGGGGAATCAATTTTTTGGGCTGTTTACTTCCGGTGGCTTTTACATGGAACTGGAATATTCGAAGGTCAAAATAAAACAATTAAAAAGTTGAATTTTTCATCACAAAAATAAAATTCCTTACATTATCAGATAATAATACAGATAGAGTATAAAAAAGTAATGGATGAAAAACAATTCGAGCGTCTGATGAAAGAGTAATGAGCGGCCCGCGCAGCAGCGCGGGCTGTTTTTTGGCGCTTCAGCGTAAAAAATCCCCCAGTTCTACTGGGGGAAGATAAAAAATTGCTTGAACATTTCAATCATAAAAAAGTAACCGTATTGTTAAAGTTAATACAGTTTGATTTACAGTATTTGAAAGGCAGTCCGAGCAGTTTATCTATGAGGTTTCGTCCCCAAAAATCCCCGAAAATGCAAGAAAGTAAAAAATAAAACACAATATATTGTGAATTACTAGTAAAGAAAAACTACAATATATTGTGTTTTGTGGAGCAGGTGAAGGGAATCGAACCCTCCTCTCAAGCTTGGGAAGCTCGCATTCTACCGATGAACTACACCTGCGGAGAAAGGAAACAGACCGCCGCACAGGCGGCGTTTTTTGATTTGCTTTTTCAGTATAGCACATTTGATTTGAAAAAGCAACGGACTTTTATGAAAAAATTATTGTGAAATTGAAAAAACTGTGTTATACTGTTTACGTACAGCGTTCCGGGCTGCGGTCCGGGACGGAATCGCAGTACAGGAGGGCGGAATATGGCGCTGTTTCTAAAAATTATAGAATGGGTGGATAACTCAAAGGATACGATTGTTTACAAATGCCCCACCAACGGGCGGGATATCAATCAGAAGAGTAAACTCATCGTGCGGGAATCGCAGGAGGCGATCTTTGTTCACAAGGGGCAGGTGTGCGATGTCTTCGGGCCGGGCACATATAATCTGAAAACGGAGATCTTCCCGATCTTATCCAAACTCGCCGGCTGGGCATACGGATTTCAGACGCCCATCGCGGTGGACGTTTATTTTGTCAATACGAAGCAGTTTACCGGGATCAAGTGGGGGACTGCCAATCCCATTATGATGCGCGACCCCGATTTCGGGATGATTCGCGTCAGGGGATTCGGCGCGTTTGCTTTCAAGGTCTTTGACTCTGCCGTCTTCCTGCGGGAGCTGTTCGGGACGAATTCTTCCTTCGTCACGTCCGATATTACGAACTGGCTGAAGACGATGCTTCTTTCTTCCCTCGCAGACACGCTGGGGGAGAGCAAGGTCTCCGCGCTCGATCTCGCGGGCAATACCCTGGAATTCAACGAGCTGGTCAAAACCAATATTCAGGATAAGTTCAAAGAGCTCGGGCTCACGCTGACCAACCTCTTTATCGAGAACATGACGGTTCCCGAGGAAGTGGAGAAGGCGATCGACGAGCGTTCCAAGCTGGGCGTTCTGGGAGACAAGACGGACGTCATGATGAAGATTTCCGCGGCGGAAGCGATGCGGGATGCCGCGAAAAACGAGGGAATGGGAGGTGCGTTTATGGGCGCGGGCGTCGGAATCGGCGCAGGCGCCGGCATGGGCGGGCTCTTTGCGGACGCATTCAAGAGCGCGCAGCAGCCTGCACAGCAGGCGCCCGCCGCTCCTGCCGCGGGGAAAACCTGTTCCAAGTGCGGCGCCGCGATTTCCGCCGGCGCGAAATTCTGCCCGGAATGCGGACAGAAGCAGGAGGCAAAGCGGTTCTGCCCGGAATGCGGCGCGGAGGTCTCCGGCACGGCGAAATTCTGCCCGGAGTGCGGCAGCCGGCTGGGCTGAATCCCCGGCAGATAAAAGTGCCGGAATTGCGGCATAATAAGGTTATTGAAAAAAGGAGGATAGCAAAATGGCTAAGATTACAGAAAATACCACGATCTTTGAAGCGCTTGAAATCAACCCGAACGCGGGCGAAATTCTCATGCAGTACGGCATGCATTGCCTGGGCTGCGCGCTCGCGCACGGCGAAACGGTCGGCGAAGCGGTCGGCGTTCACGGCGCGGATCTGGAAGAAGTGCTGGCAAAGCTGAACGACGTCGAGGCGTAAGGATGTCGCAGGGAGAGGAACAGCTCTACGACAAGCGCGAGGTCGATACCGATCACGTCAAGTGCGCGGGGTGCGGCGCCAATATGGAGTTCGACCCCGCGTCCCAGAAGCTTGTTTGCCGCCACTGCGGTCGGACGGAGGAGCTGGAAAAACAGTTCGGCGCGCCGGAGCTCGATTATCTGAAGGGGCTGGACGCCTGCGAACAATGGGACGGAGAAACCGTCGTGTTCCGCTGTGAGAACTGCGGTGCGAAAGTGCTTCTGGACCGCGCGCAGACGGCGAAGCTCTGTCCGTTCTGCGGAACGGCGCACGTGGTGGAGGCGGGGGAGCAGGCCGGGATCAAGCCGACCGCGCTCCTGCCGTTTGCCTTCGACAAGGATACCGCCGTGCAGCGGTGCAAAGCCTGGGCGAAAAAGGGATGGCTGGCGCCGCGCAAATTCAGAAAGCGCATGTCGCCCGACAGCGTGAACGGGGTCTACACGCCCTGTTTCACCTTTGACAGCAATACGTTTTCCCATTACGAGGGGCGGATCGGCAAGCGGCATACCCGCGTCGTCGGTTCGGGCAAGAACCGGCGTACGGAGACCTATATCGTCTGGCGGAATATATCGGGGACTTTCTCGAATCGGTTTGACGACGTCCTGGTGACGGCGGGGCGGATGATGTCCCAGAAAAACATGGAAGCGCTCCAGCCGTACGACACCAACCGCGGCTGCCTGTTTGAAGAGGAGTACATGCTCGGCTTTATGGCGTATCGGTATGAGACGGGGCTGAGCGAGCTCTGGAAGGACGCGCGGGATATCATCGATCAGCGCCTGAGAGGCATGATTCTGGGGCAGTACGTGTATGACTGCGTCGGCTACCTCAACGTTTCCACCTCGCACGAGAACGTAACTTACAAATATGTCATGCTACCCGTCTGGGTGGGCAACTATACATACGGCAAGAAGCTCTACAATTTTTACGTCAACGGCACGACCGGGAAGGTAGCGGGCAAGCGCCCGGTTTCTCCCTGGAAGGTGCTCGGCCTCGTGTTTGCGGGGCTGGCGCTGGCTGCCGGGCTGTTTCTCCTGTGGTATTTCAACGTCTTATAGGCGCTGATTTGTGCCCGAAAAGCGGGCGGTCTACAAGATCTTGTGGAGTGAAAAATTTTTCGGATATCCCTTCAAAAACAGTTGACTAACCGGATAAAATCGGTTATAATGGGTAGGCTGTGTAAATGGGTTGATTTGAAAAGTTACTTAATTTTGCCCTGCAAAAAGATAATTTTCAATGACAAATGCGGGAGCCTGACTCCTGCGACTAACTTCAGACGAAGAGGTGAGATCATTCGCAGCGACTCGTTAAGAGTATCGGCGGATGATTTTTTTATGAACGCGGCTTCGACACACACGGCAAAGTAAACACAAAAAGTTAGGATAAAAAGGAGACAAAATGGCAAGTCAGAAAATCAGAATCAAACTGGTGTCTTACGATCACGAAATGGTCGATCAGGCGGCGGAAAGAATCGTCGAAACCATGAAGAAATCGGGCGCTAAGATCAGCGGCCCCATTCCTCTGCCCACCGAGAAGGAAGTCGTTACCATCCTTCGTTCCCCGCACAAATACAAGGACAGCAGAGAACAGTTCGAAATCAGAACGCATAAGCGCCTGATCGATATCTATTCGCCCAATATCAAGCTGCTGGACAGCATCTATCTCCCCGCGGGCGTGGATATCAAGATCAAACTTTAATCGGTAAATAATTGGAGGTGAACTTTATCTATGAATAAAGCAATCATTGGAAAGAAACTGGGGATGACGCAGGTGTTCTCCCCCGACGGGAAAGTAATCCCCGTCACCGTCGTGGAAGCGGGCCCGTGCCCGGTCGTGCAGATCAAGACGCTGGAGAGAGACGGCTATACCGCCGTGAAGCTCGGCTTTGACGAAGTCGCGGAAAAGCGCCTCAACAAGCCCGAAGCGGGCGCGTTCAAAAAGGTAGGCGTCGCGCCGCAGAAAGTGCTGAAAGAGTTCCGCCTGGAAGATATCTCTTCTTACGCGGTGGGGAACGTCATCACTTGCGAAACCTTTAAAGAAGGGGACAAAGTGGATGTTTCCGGCCTCACCAAGGGCCACGGATATACCGGCGTCATCAAGCGCTGGAACAATCACCGCCTGAAAGAGACGCACGGCGTCGGCCCCGTACACAGGGAAGTCGGCTCCATGGGGGCGAACAGCACGCCGTCCAGGGTGTTCAAGGGAAAAAAGATGGCCGGTCAGTACGGTCATGAAAAAGTTACCATACAGAACCTCGAGATCGTCAAGGTGGACGTTCAGAGAAACGCGCTGCTCATCAAAGGTGCGATTCCGGGGCCCGTCAAGGGCATCGTGACCATCGCCGACAGCGTCAAAGCGTAAGGAGAGGAAAGAATATGCCTAGTTTGAAGTTATACGATATGAATGCGAAAGAGGTGGGCGCGATCGAGCTGTCCGATCTCTTCGATATGGAATACAACGAACCGCTGATTCATCAGGCGGTCGTCACCAGGCTTGCGAACGAAAGACAGGGCACCAAGAGCACGCTGACCCGCAGCGAAGTCCGCGGGGGCGGCGCGAAGCCCTGGAGACAGAAGGGAACCGGCCGGGCGAGACAGGGTTCCATCCGGAGCCCCCAGTGGGTGAAGGGCGGCGTCGTATTCGCGCCCAAGTCCAGGGATTTCTCCAAGAAAATGAACGTCATGGCGAGGAGAATCGCCATCTTCTCCGCGCTCTCCCAAAAAGTGCGCGACGGCGAGATGATCGTGATCGACGAGATCGCGGTCGCCGCGCCCAAGACCAAGGAGATGGTCAAATTCTTAAACGCTTTCAAATTGGACAAGACCGTTCTCGTCGTGATGAGCAACGCGGATGAAAACGTCCGCCGCGCGAGCGCGAACCTCGCGAAGGTCACGACCATCCCCGTCGAGCAGATCAACACGTACGACGTCGTGAAGAACGCGAAGATCGTCATTTCCAAGGATGCGGTCCTCGCGCTGGAAGACGTCTACGGCGCGGATGAGGAAGAAGTCGCAAAGGCGGAGCCCGAAGCGATCGAGGAGGCGCCCGTTGCCCCCGAAAAGCCCAAAAAGGCGACGAAGAAGGCTGCGGCGGAACCCGCTGCGGAGCCTGCCGCCGAAGAGGCGCCCGTCAAGAAGACGACGAGAAAGAAGACCGCGAAAGCCGAGGAGGCGCCCGCGGCAGAAAAGAGCGAGGAGGTCGCTGAATAATGGCTGCACAGGATATCATCATAAAGCCCCTGCTTTCCGAAAAGAGCTACCAGGGGATTCAGAGCAAGAGATACACGTTCGTCGTGAAAAAGACCGCCAACAAGACGGAGATCAAACTCGCCGTCGAAGAGATTTTCGGCGTAAAGGTCGAAAGCGTCAACACGATCAACGTCAAGGGTAAAAAGCGCAGAGTGGGCGCGAGCCAGGGCTATACTTCCCCGTATAAAAAGGCGATCGTTCAACTCAAAGCGGACAGCAAGTCGATCGAGTTCTTCGATTCGTTGTCCTAATGGAAACGGAGGAAAGTTGAAATGGCTATCAAGAGATATAAACCGACGTCTTCCGCGCGCCGTTTCATGACGGTCAGCGCGTACGACGAGATCACGACGACCAAGCCCGAGCGCTCGCTCCTCGAAGATCAGAGAAAGAGCGGCGGCAGAAACGCGCAGGGTAAGATCACCGTCCGTCACATCGGCGGCGGCAACAGAAGAAAGTACCGCATCATCGATTTCAAGAGAGATAAGGACGGCGTTCCCGCGACGGTCAAGACGATCGAATACGATCCCAACAGAAGCGCGAACATCGCTCTGCTCTTCTATAAAGACGGCGCGAAGCGCTATATTCTCGCGCCCGTCGGACTCAACGTCGGCGACGTGATCGTGAGCGGCGAGACCGCGGATATCAAGGCCGGCAACGCTTTGAAGCTGGAGAATATCCCCGTCGGTACCATGGTTCACAACATCGAGCTGCAGCCCGGGAAAGGCGGGCAGATCGCGAGAGCCGCCGGCATGTCCGCGCAGCTCATGGCGAAGGAAGGCAAGTACGCGACGCTCAAAATGCCGAGCGGCGAGATGAGATATGTTCTTGCGTCCTGCAAGGCGACTATCGGGCAGGTGGGGAACCTCGAACACGAGATTATTCGCATCGGCAAGGCGGGCAAAACCCGTCATTTGGGTATCCGCCCGACCGTCCGCGGCGTCGTCATGAATCCGTGCGATCACCCGCACGGCGGCGGCGAAGGCAAATCTCCGGTCGGCCGTCCCGGCCCCGTAACGCCGTGGGGCAAGCCCGCGCTCGGTTACAAGACCAGAAAGCACAAGAAGGCTTCCAATAAGATGATTATCACGAGAATCAACTAAGAGGAGAGGAAAAAAGTATGAGCAGAAGCGTTAAGAAAGGCCCCTACGTTGAGGCGAAACTCCTGAAGAGAATCGAAGAACTCAACGCGGCGAACGAAAAGAAAGTTTTGAAGACCTGGTCGAGAGCGTCTACGATTTTCCCTCAGATGGTAGGTCATACGATTGCCGTACACGACGGCAGGAAGCACGTTCCCGTATACGTAACGGAGGATATGGTCGGCTGCAAGCTGGGCGAATTCGCCCCCACCAGAACCTTCAAGGGACACGCCGGCGAGAAGTCGACGGGCGGAAAATAGGAGGCAGGCAATGGCTAAGAATATGAGAGAAAAAACCCTCAGAATCGAAGAGGCGAGGGATAAAAGACCGTACGCGATCGCAAAGCATATCCGGATTTCCCCGTATAAGGTGAGAATCGTTCTCGATCTGATCCGCGGCAAGAACTACGGCGAAGCGGTTGCGATTCTGGAGAACCTTCCCAAGGCTTCGAGTACTCCCGTACTCAAGGTTTTGAACTCCGCCGCCGCGAATGCGGAGCACAACAAGGGAATGAGCAGGGATAACCTGTTCGTTGCGGCGTGCTATGCGGATCAGGGGCCCACGCTCAAGCGTGTCAATCCGGTATCCAAGGGCAGAGCGTACAGAATTTTGAAGCGCACCAGCCACATCACGGTCGTGCTGGATGCGAGAGCGTAGGAGGACAGTATGGGTCAGAAAGTTAATCCCCACGGTTTGAGAGTGGGCGTAATCAAGGAATGGGATACGCAGTGGTATGCGTCCAAGAAGGACGTCGCCGCATACCTGAAAGAGGATTACGTCATCAGAACATATCTGAAAAAGCAGTATTACGCGGCGGCGATCTCCAAGATCGTCATCGAGAGAGCTGCGCAGAAGATCACCATCACGGTTTACACCGCCCGCCCGGGCGTGCTCATCGGCAAGCAGGGCGCGGAGATCGAAGTGATGAAGAAGGCCGTCGCCAAGCTCACGAACGCGAAGGCGATCGCCATCAACATCGTCGAGATCAAAAAGCCGGATGCGGATGCGCAGCTGGTCGCCGAATCCATTGCGGCGCAGCTCGAAAAGCGCGTTTCGTTCAGAAGGGCGATGAAGCAGTCCATCGGCAGAACCATGCGTTCGGGCGTCAAGGGCGTCAAAGTCATGGTCAGCGGCAGACTGGACGGCGCGGAAATCGCGCGCAGCGAGCACTATCACGAGGGGTCCATCCCCCTGCAGACGCTCCGTGCGGACATCGATTACGGGTTTGCGGAAGCGCACACCACCTTCGGCGTCATCGGCATCAAGTGCTGGACGTATAAGGGAGAAGTCATCGGTTCCGCGAAGAAAAAGACGGAAGGAGGCGAAGCATAACCATGTTGATGCCAAAGAGAGTGAAGAGAAGAAGAGTCCATCGCGGCAGAATGACGGGCAAGTGCAACAAGGGCAACACGCTGGCTTACGGCGATTACGGCCTTGTCGCGCTCGAACCGGCCTGGATCAAGAGCAATCAGATCGAAGCCGCCCGTATCGCGATGACGAGATTCATAAAGAGAGGCGGAAAGGTCTGGATCGATATCTTCCCGCACAAGCCGATCACCAAAAAGCCCCAGGATTCCCGAATGGGTTCCGGTAAAGGTGCGGTCGAATACTGGGCGGCTGTCGTCAAGCCCGGCAGAGTGATGTTTGAAATGTCCGGCGTACCCGAGGACATCGCGAAAGAGGCTATGCGCCTCGCCGGCCACAAGCTCCCCATCAAGACGAAGTTCGTGAAAAAGTCTGACTTCGTCCAAGAAGTAAAAGAAGAAGGCGGTGAAGGCTGATGAAAGCGAAAGAACTTCATGAACTGACAAACGACGAATTGAACACCAAATTGGGCGAACTCAAGACGGAACTGTTCAATCTCCGCTTCCGGCAGGTCGCGGGGCAGCTTGAAAACCCCGTGTCTTTGAGAACCTGCAAGAGGGATATCGCAAAGATCAAGACCATTCTCCGTGAAAGAGAATTGAAGGCTTAAAGGAGTAGGGCGATATGGAAAGAAATTTAAGAAAGGAAAGAGTGGGGCTCGTCGTATCGGACAAGATGGATAAGACCGTCGTCGTCCTGATCGAAGAAAAGGCGAAGCACCCCATCTATAAAAAGACCATTACGACTTCGCACAAGTTCAAGGCGCACGACGAAAAGAACGAGTGCGGCGTAGGCGACAAAGTCAGAATCGTCGAGACGAGAAAGCTCAGCAAGGATAAATACTTCCGCGTTGCCGAGATCATCGAAAAGGCGAAGTAAGCGAAGGAGGAACGTTGTATGATTCAACCACAAACCAGATTGAAGGCGGCCGACAATTCGGGCGCGAAAGAACTGATGTGCATCAAAGTTCTGGGCGGCTCCTTCCGCAAGACGGGCAATATCGGCGACGTCATCGTCGCGAGCGTCAAGACGGCTACGCCGGGCGGCGCCGTGAAGAAGGGCGAGGTTGTCAAGGCGGTCATCGTCAGAACGACGAAGGGCGTCAGAAGACCGGACGGCACGTTCGTTAAATTCGACGAAAACGCGGCGGTCATCATCGACAATCAGAAACAACCCAGAGGAACGCGTATCTTCGGGCCCATCGCGAGAGAACTGAGAGATAAAGACTATATGCGTATCATCTCTCTCGCCCCCGAGGTTCTGTAAGGAGAGCGATATGAAAGTTAAAAAGAATGATACGGTATTAGTCATTGCCGGCAAGGACAGCGGAAAAACCGCGAAGGTCGTGGAAGCGCGCCCTCAGTCCAACACCGTTGTCGTTGAGGGAATCAACATCCAGAAACGTCACACCAAGCCGAGAAACGCGCAGGACGTCGGCGGGATCAAGGATAAGCTGGGCGCCATCGATGCGTCCAACGTCATGGTCGTCTGCCCCGCGTGCAACAAGGCCGTCAGAGTTTCCTATCAGATTGAGGGCGACAAGAAGATCCGCGTCTGCAAGAAGTGCGGCAAGCCCCTGGACGCCACCAAGGAAGCGAAAGAAGTCAAAAAGGCTGCTGCGAAGAAGAAGACCAAGAAAGCGGCCGACGCAGAATAATACGGAGGTAAATGCAAGTGGCTGCGAAGAAAACGGCTCAGGTTGCTAAGGAAGCTGCAACCGAGAAGACCGAAAACAGAATCAAGGCGAAATACACGAACGAAGTCGTGCCGTATTTGATTCAGAAATTCGGATATAAAAATATCAACGAGGTTCCCAAGCTCGTCAAGATCACCATCAACTCCGGTCTCGGCGACGTCAAGGACAACGCCAAGAGCGTTCAGACGGCTTTGGAAGAACTGAAAATCATCGCCGGTCAGAAGCCCGTTCTCACGGTCGCGCGGAAATCCGTCGCGAACTTCAAGGTGAGAGAGGGGATGAACGTCGGAATGAAGGTAACGCTGAGAAGCACGAGAATGTATGAGTTTTTCGATAAATTCGTATCCATCGCCCTTCCGCGCGTGAGAGACTTCCGCGGCGTACCCACCAAGTCCTTCGACGGCAGAGGAAATTACGCGATGGGCGTAAAAGAACAGCTTATTTTCCCTGAAATCTCCTACGACCAGGTAGAAAAGATCAGAGGGTTCGACATCTGCTTCACCACGACCGCGAAGACGGACGAGGAAGCGAGAGAATTGCTGAAGGCGCTCGGCATGCCGTTCAGCGCGAAGTAAGCGGAGAAAGGAGTGGAATTATGGCTAAAAAAGCAATGATCAATAAACAACAGAAACCTGCGAAGTTCTCCACGAGAGCGTATACGCGCTGCAGCATTTGCGGCAGGCCGCACGCAGTGATCCGCAAATACGGCGTCTGCCGTATCTGTTTCAGAAACCTTGCTTACAAAGGGCAGATCCCCGGCGTAAAGAAGGCGAGCTGGTAAAGGGAGGTTTAACATGACAGACGTTATCGCAGATATGCTCACCAGAATCAGAAACGCTCTGATGGCGAAGCATGAAACGGTTGAAATTCCCGCGTCGAACATGAAAAAGGCGATCGCGAACATCCTCTTGGACGAGGGGTACGTGACGGACGTCAAGTTCGAGGAAGGGAACGTACAGGGTAAAATCGTCATCACTTTGAAATACGGCGCAAACAACGAGAAGGTCATCAGCGGCTTGAAGAGAGTTTCCAAGCCCGGCCTGAGAATTTACGTCGGCTGTGACGAGATCCCCCAGGTCCTCGGCGGGCTCGGAATCGCGATCCTGTCCACGTCCAAGGGCGTTATGACGGGGAAACAGGCGAAGGCCGCGCACCAGGGCGGGGAAGTTCTCGCTTACGTTTGGTAAAGGAGGTAACAGGATATGTCCAGAATCGGTAGAGCTCCCGTTGCCATTCCCGCAGGCGTAACGGTGGAGACTGCAAACAACGTGATGACCGTCAAGGGCCCCAAGGGCACGCTGACGCAGGAGTATGATCCGAAAATCACGATCAAAGTAGAGGCGGGCGCCGCTCATCTGACGCGCGCGGACGAGGAGAAGGAAACCAAGGCGAAGCACGGCTTGTACCGCGCGCTGCTGCACAACATGGTGGTCGGCGTGACCGAAGGCTTTTCCAAAGGGCTGGTCATCGCGGGCGTCGGTTACAAAGTGGCGAAGCAGGGCAACAAGATCGTGATGAACGTCGGTTACAGCCATCCCGTCGAAGTGGCGGAAGAGCCGGGAATCACGTTCGAGTGCCCCTCTCAGACGGAAATCACCGTCAAGGGCATCGACAAAGTGAAGGTCGGCCAGGTCGCCGCCAACATCCGGATGATCAGAAAGCCCGAACCCTACCACGGCTACGGAATTCACTACAGCGATGAAGTGATCGAGCGCAAGGAAGGGAAGACGGCCGGTAAATAAGCCATTTAAGGTTACTTTCGGTGGCGCCCGTGCGCTGCCGGCTGCGGCTTGACCGCGAAAAGTATTAAATAGGAGTTATCATGATTAGCAAAATCGACAAAAATCAAGAGAGAAAGAGAAGACATTTAAGAGTCAGAAACAAGGTGAGCGGTACGGCTGCCGCTCCCAGACTCTGCGTGTACAGAAGTCTGAACCATATCTACGCACAGATTATTGACGACACCGTCGGCAATACCCTGGTTGCGGCTTCCACGCTGGACAAGGCGATCAAGGCGGATCTCGCCGGGAAGACCAAGTCCGAGGAAGCGAAACTGGTCGGGGAACTGTTGGCAAAGAAAGCGCTCGAAAAAGGGATCGAAACGGTCGTGTTCGATCGCGGCGGATACCTTTATACCGGACGCGTGGCGAGCCTCGCGGACGGCGCGAGAGAGGGCGGCCTGAAGTTTTAACTTCCGGCAGGAAAAAATCAGAGAGGAATCGATAATATGGCAAGAGATAATAACAGACCGCCGAGAAGAGCGGAAGAAAACGACGGGTTGGTAAAGAAGCTGATTGCCGTTAACCGCGTATCCAAGACCGTCAAGGGCGGGCGCAACATGCGTTTCGCCGCGCTGGTCGTCGTCGGCGACGGACAGGGCAAAGTCGGCTGCGCGATGGGAAAGGCGAACGAAGTTCCCGAGGCAATCGATAAGGCCACGCAGAGAGCGAAAAAGAACATGACCAAATGCGCGTTGGTCGGCACGACCATTCCGCACGAAGTGATCGGAAAATTCGGCAGAGGCTCCGTTTTGATGAAGCCCGCCGAAGAGGGTACCGGCGTAATCGCCGGCGGCCCCGTCCGCGCGGTGATGGAAGCGGTCGGCATTACGAACATCAGAACCAAATCTCACGGAACCAACAATCCCATCAACTGCGTCAAGGCGGCGATCGCGGGATTGAAAGAGCTCCGCACCGCCGAACAGGTTGCGAGCCTTCGCGGCAAGACGGTGGAAGAGATCATCGGTTAAGGAGGGCGAATCATGGCTAAAACGAAGAAAGCGGAAAACGCTCAGATCAAAGTTACGTTGGTCAGGAGCACCATCGGCTGCACCGAGCCTCAGAAGGCGGTCGTCGCGGCGCTGGGCTTAAAGAAGATTCGTTCGTTCAAAATCCACAATGAGAATCCCTGTATTCTCGGCATGGTGAAAAAGGTCAATCACCTCGTCAAAGTGGAAAAGGTCGAAGCGTAATAAGGAGTAATAACATGAGATTAGATACCATTCAACCCGCCGTTGGCGCAACCACCTCCAAAAAGAGGTTGGGAAGAGGCACGGGTTCCGGCCTGGGCAAGACCAGCGGCAAGGGGCATAAAGGTCAATGGGCGAGAAGCGGCGGCGGCGTCCGTCCCGGATTCGAGGGCGGTCAGATGCCCCTCACGAGAAGAGTTCCGAAGAGAGGATTCAACAATCATTTCAAGAAGGAATACGTCATCGTCAATCTGGACGTTCTGAATGAAAATTTCGCGGCCGGCTCGGTCGTGGATATGGAAGCGCTTCTGGACAGAAACCTCGTCAAGTCCGTCAAAAACGCCGCGGGCTTAAAGGTGCTCGGCAACGGCGAACTCACCGTAAATCTGACCGTCAAGGCGGCGAAATTCTCCGCTTCCGCCAAGGAAGCCATCGAGAAAGCCGGCGGCACGGCGGAACAGGCGTAATGTCCGCGCGGGGGTGACAGATGTTTCAGAATCTTATTAAGGCATTTAAAATCAAGGAAGTCCGCAACAAGATTTTTATCACGCTGCTGCTGCTTCTGGTATACAGAATCGGCTGCTATGTGCCCGTTCCGGGCCTGGGCGGCAACATGCTGCTCGAGGAAGGAAGCAATTACACGTTCCTTCAGCTGATGAGCGCGATGACCGGCGGCGCGCTGATGTACGGTACTTTGTTTGCCATGGGGATCGGCCCCTACATCAACGCCTCCATTATCGTTCAGCTGCTGACGGTCGGGATTCCCCGGCTGGAACAGCTTTCCAAGCAGGGAGAAGAGGGCAGGAAGAAAATCGAGAATATTACCAGGGGGCTGGCGATGGTGCTTGCCGTCGCACAGTCCATCGGTATCCTGATCGGATTCCGTGGAAACATCGACTTTTCTCAGCTTTTCTGCTCGACGGCAGACGGTTCGGACAGCCTGTTCCTCCAGATTTTGAGTTATGCCTTCCTGGTCATCATCTATACGTCGGGTACCGCGCTGACCATGTGGATCGGCGAGCGCATCACCGACTACGGCGTATCCAACGGTATTTCCATGCTGATCTTCACCGGTATCCTGGCGACTGCGGGACAGTATTTCCTCAATCTGCTGGGCGGCGGATGGACGGATACGACGCTTTGGGTCCTGATCGGATTTATCATCGCGGTTATCCTGATCTTTATGGCGGTCGTCGCCGTCAACGGCGCGGAGCGGAAGATTCCCGTCCAGTACGCGAAGCAGGTGAAGGGCAGAAAGATGTACGGCGGCCAGTCCACGCACATCCCCATCAAGGTCAATTCGTCCGGCGTTATGCCGCTCATCTTCGCGTATGCGATCCTGAGCTTCCCCGACCTGATCATCAATCTGGTCGGCGTGGATTCCACTAACTGGTATTCTCAGAATATGGGTACGGGCAGCTGGCTGAATACGGTGCTTCTGTGCGTGTTGATTCTGTTCTTCGCGTACTTCTATAACCAGATTCAGTTCAATCCGGATGATATTTCCAAGAGCATCCAGCAGAACGGCGGCTTTATCCCCGGCATCCGCCCGGGCAAACCCACTGCGGATTACCTGAAACGCGTTTCCAACCGCATCGTCTTGTTCGGAGCGATCTTCCTCGCGCTCGTCGCGCTGATCCCGTCTCTGATCTTCAAGGCGATCGACCCGAACTCGATGAACGTGTTCAGCGCAACGGGGATCCTGATCGTAGTTTCGGTCGCACTGGAATTCAACCAGGCGCTTGAATCGCAGATCATGATGAAAAACTATAAAGGTTTTTTGAAATAAGATGAACATTGTATTGTTGGGCGCGCCTGGTTCCGGCAAGGGAACGCAGGCGGCCCGTATATCGGAAATTTACGGGATTCCCCATATTTCCACCGGGGATATTTTCCGTGAAAACATCAAAAATCAGACGCCCGTCGGCATGCTTGCCAAATCTTACATCGACAAGGGACAGCTCGTCCCCGATGAAGTGACGGTCAGAATCGTCGAAGAGCGCCTTTCGAGAGAGGACTGCGCAAAGGGCTATCTGCTGGACGGATTCCCGCGCACCATTCCGCAGGCGGAAGCGCTGGACAAGGTCGCGAGCATCGACGCGGCGGTCAATCTCGATATTCCGCTTGAAAAGCTCATGCGCCGCCTGACCGGCCGGCGCGGCTGCCCCAAATGCGGCGGCAATTTTCACATCGATTTCATCGGCGACGTGACGGGCTGTCCCAAATGCGGGGAAAAGCTCGTCACCCGTGCGGACGACAACGAGGAGACGGTTTCCAGCCGGCTGAAGGCCTACACGGAACAGACCGCTCCGCTGATCGGCTATTACGAGTCGCAGGGAAAACTCAGAACCGTGCAGGCGGACGGCGCGATTGAAGACGTTCTCCGTTCCGTCCTGGAAGTTCTGAAAGCGCTATGATCCGGATCAAAACGGCGGAAGACCTCGAACAGATGCGGGAAGCCTGCAGAATGACGAGGGACGTGCTGAACCTGATGGAGGAAAGGATAAAGCCGGGGATGACGACCAAAGAGCTGGACGAAATCGCCTTCCGCTTTATCAAGGGCATGGGCGCCGAACCTTCGTTTTTGGGGTATTACGGTTATCCCGCCTCCATCTGCGCATCCGTCGACGATATGATCATTCACGGCATCCCTTCGGAGGATATCGTGATCAAGGAAGGGCAGATCGTCAGCATAGACGTGGGCGTATATTACAACGGATTTCACGGCGACGCGGCGCGCACGTTTCCCGTGGGAGAAGTTTCTCCCGAGAAACGAAAGCTGGTCGACGTGACGAGGGAATGTTTCTTCTGCGCGGTGAACGCGCTGGGTGAGGGCGTTCCGCTCGGCGATATCGGCCATGCGGTGCAGGCGCACGCAGAGGAGAACGGATTTTCGGTCGTGCGAGAGTACGTCGGCCACGGCGTCGGCAGGGACATGCACGAAGACCCCGCCGTTCCGAACTTCGGAAAGAGGGGCACGGGCATCCGTTTAAAGCGCGGCATGACGATCGCGATCGAACCGATGATCAACATGGGTACGCACAAGATAAGACTTCTCCCCGACGGATGGGGCGTCAAGACGCAGGACGGAATGCCGTCCGCGCACTACGAAAACACCGTCGCGATCACGGAGGACGGCGTGGAAATTCTTACGCTGTAACACCGGGGCTCCGCCCCCTCAATGAAATTCAGGAGGTAAGATAGTGTCGAAAGACGATGTCATCGAGACCGAAGGCGTAATCGTGGAGGCGCTGCCGAACGCTACGTTTAAGGTAAAATTATCCAACGGCCACATGATCACGGCGTATATTTCGGGGAAACTCCGCATGAATTACATCAAGATCATTCCGGGGGATTCGGTAAAGCTCGAGATGAGCCCGTACGATTTGACAAAGGGCAGAATTATCTGGCGCAGCAAGAACTAATTAAGCGAAACGAAAAAGGAGACAGAACGATGAAAGTAAGACCTTCCGTCAGACCCATGTGCGATAAGTGCAGAGTCATCAAGAGAAACGGCAAAGTTATGGTTATCTGCAGCAAAAACAAGAGCCATAAGCAGAGACAGGGCTGAAAAAAAGACGTTGCCCTTATCCGGGGCAACGAAATCCGAAAAAACATCTGCGGGGAAACTCCGCCTCCATTCCAGGGCGGTAACGCCGCGGGTTCGAGTCATAGATTGAAAAAAAGATTATTCCAAATATTACGGAGGTAAGAGGAAAGAATGGCACGTATAGCCGGTGTGGATCTGCCCAACAACAAGAGAGTGGAGATCGGTCTCACGTACATTTACGGAATCGGATTGACGACGTCCAAGAAGATTCTTGCGGAGACGGGCATCGATCCGGATGTCAGAGTAAAAGATTTATCCGAAGCGGATAGCTCGAAACTGAGAGAGTATATCGAACATAACCTTCACGTGGAAGGCGATTTGAGGAGCGAAGTGAGCCTGAACATCAAGCGTTTGATGGAGATCGGGTGCTATCGCGGCGTCCGCCACAGAAAGGGGCTTCCCGTCCGCGGGCAGAGCACCAAGCAGAACGCGAGAACCAGAAAGGGCCCGCGCCGCACGGTCGCGAAGAAGAAGACCGCTACGCGTAAATAACGGAGGTTAGAACATGGCTGGAAAAAGAGTAATCAAAAAACGGAAAGATATCAAAAAGGTAGACAAGGGGCAAGTTCACATCCAGTCTTCCTTCAACAATACCCTGGTCACCATTACGGACGCGCAGGGCAACGCGATCTCCTGGTCGAGCGCCGGTTCGCTGGGCTTCAAGGGATCCAGAAAGAGCACTCCGTTCGCCGCGCAGATGGCGGCAGAGACCGCTGCGAAGGCTGCGAAAGAACACGGTTTAAGGTCGGTGGAGGTCTTCGTGAAAGGCCCGGGCGCGGGCAGAGAATCCGCAATCCGCGCGCTTACGAACTGCGATCTGGAGATCACCATGATCCAGGACGTATCGCCCATTCCGCACAATGGTTGCAGACCGCCCAAACGGCGCAGAGTATAACGGAGGAACGAGAAAATGGCTAAATACACTGAATCGAAATGCCGTCTTTGCAGACGGGAAGGCGCAAAGCTCTTTCTGAAGGGCGAGAGATGCTATAAAGCGGGCGTTTGCGCGTTTGAAAGAAGGCCCGTCGCGCCCGGAGCGCACGGCGCCGGCAGAAAGAAGGTTTCCGAATACGGGTTGCAGCTCCGCGAAAAGCAGAAGTGCAAGAGAATTTACGGCGTGCTCGAAGGGCAGTTCAGAGACTATTACGAGAAAGCGGACCGCATGAAGGGCATCACGGGCGACAACATGCTCAGCCTGCTGGAAAGAAGGCTGGACAACGTGATCTTCCGCATGGGCGTGGGCGCTTCCCGCGCGCAGGCGCGTCAGCTCGTCACGCACGGTCACTTTACGGTGAACGGCAGGCCGGTCAACATCGCGTCCTACTGCGTAAAGCCGGGCGATGTGATCGCCGTCAAGGAGAACAAGAAGGACAACAAGTATTTCGCGGAAATCAAGCAGATGAAGGTAGGCAATATGCCGAAATGGCTGGAATTCGATCCCGAAAAGCTGGAGGGCAAGATCATCGCCAATCCCGCGCGCGAGGACATCGATTCCAACATCGCGGAACACATGATCGTCGAGTTGTACTCGAAATAATCAGAATTTACCGATGGGGGTTCCGGAGGGGATTGCCCGCGTATTTCCACGGACGCGGGACAGAATGCTCCGGGATTCCTAGATCGGGACTATTTTTAAGGAGGTTCGTTTCTCATGATGGAAATTGAAATGCCGAAGATAGCAGTGGAAGAAAACGAGGAAAAAAGTTACGCGAAGATCGTCGTCGAGCCGTTGGAAAAGGGCTTCGGGCTGACGATCGGCAATTGCCTGAGGAGAATCCTTTTGTCCGCGCTGCCCGGCGCCGCGATCCAGAACATCAAGTTCAGCGAAGGCGTGAAGCACGAGTTCACTGCGATTCCCCATATCAAGGAAGACGTTGCGGAGATCATTCTGAATCTGAAGTGCGTCGCGGTCAAGACCGCCACGCTGGATAAGAACTTCAAGAAGGTCGTCAAGATCGTCAAGGAAGGTCCGTGCGTCGTCACGGCGGCGGATATTTCGGATGACGCCGAAATCGAAATTCTCAACCCCGACCAGTATATCTGCACCATCGACGAGGGCGGCAAGATCGACGTCGAGCTGACCATCGGCCGCGGCAGAGGCTATAAGGGCGCGAGCGCGAACAAGACGGATATCATCGACAATATCCCCATCGACTCCATTTATACGCCCGTCAAAAAGGTCTGCTACAACGTAGAGGCGACCCGCGTCGGGCAGAGCGTGGACTTCGACAAACTGACGCTTGAGATCTGGACGAACGGCGCGTTCTCCGGGCGTGAAATCGTCAGCCTTGCAGCAAAGATCATGGAAGAGCACATCAAGATGTTCGTCGCGCTGAGCGAGATCGGCAACATCGGCATTCTGGTTCCGCCCGAAGAGGACAAGAAGACCAGAATCTTAGAGATGACCATCGAGGATATGGAGCTCTCCGTCCGCTCTTATAATTGCTTAAAGCGCGCGAATATCCACACGGTGGAAGATTTAACCAAGAAAACAGAAGACGATATGCTTAAAGTCAGAAACTTAGGGAAGAAGTCGCTGGACGAAGTGATTTTCAAGCTGCAGAGTTTGGGCTTAGGGCTGAAAGACAAGGAGGACTAACCAATGCCAAGAAAATTAGGAGTGAACAGCGCTCAGAGAAAGGCTATTTTGAGAAATCAGGCGTCCAACCTCTTGTGGTACGGCAGAATCGAAACGACGCTCGCGACCGCAAAGGAAGTGCGCTCTTATACCGAAAAGATCATCACCCTCGCCATGAATACCTATGAAGACACCGTCGAGGAGAAGATCACCACGAAGAACGCAAAGGGCAAGGACGTCACGAAGACGGTCATCAAGGACGGCGCGAAGAAGCTCGCCGCCAGAAGAAAGATCATGACGCTGACGTACGACTTCCAGGAACAGAAGGGCTTTAAGGAAAGCAAGCCCGCGTTCAAGGCGAGGACCAAGGACATCAGGCACCCGCTGATGGAAAAGATCTTCAACGAAATCGCTCCCAAATATGCGGAGAGAAAGGAAGAAGTCGGCCAGGGCGGCGGATATACCCGCATTTACAAAATGGGGCCCCGCAAGGGCGACGCGGCGGAAGTTGCGATCATCGAATTGATTTAACAAAAAACGGCATCCCGGATGCCGTTTTTTTGATACAGCCGCATGCCGGGGCGTATTCCGGCTGCGGCAAATAAATGCTTTTTTCGTTTATAAAATCGGCGTCCTTTGCGGCGCTTTTATATGGCTTCAATTCTGAAAGATATTCTGATGCCGGAGTCAAAAAAGCTTCGCACAATACTTGCTGAAAACAACGCATGACCTCTGAGAAAGTGCGCCGTTGCTTTTTTCTATCGGGAACGGATTGATCCAAAGTTTTATGAAATAAATTATAACGATAAACTTCAACTGACCGGGCAAAAGCAAAGATTCTTTCTTTCCTTGTTTCATCTTCACGGGGCTTATCGCTTTCAAGCAAAGGCGAAAATTTCGGCGCGCGTTATGGCGCTGCCGGGGGCTTTCCGAATACCGCTTCGGCGACGATCGGCGCAATGACCCGGTATCCCGCCGCGGTGCAGTGCAGCCCGTCCGTCGTATATTCCTCTTTCATCTGCCCGTCTTTGTCCTTGAGCGCCGCATGCACGTCGATGTAGGGAATCTCCTGTTCGGCGCATAGCGCGCGGAGCTTCTCGTTGAACGTGACGATCGCCTGATTCAGTTCCGCGTATTTGCCCGACACGGGGTAGAGGGACTGTACAAAGAGGGCTGTCTCCGGGAGCAGTGTTCCGATTTGTTTCAGCAGCGCCCGATAATCCGAAAAAAGCGCTTCTTCCGCCTTGCCGCCGATCAGATCGTTGATACCGATCAGAAGTACCAGTCTGCCCGGATTCAGAGGCAGAACGGTGCTTTCTAGGCGTTCGTTTACGCCGGTGACCGTATCGCCGTTGATGCCGCGGTTATAAAGCGTGCCGCAGTCGGGATAACAGCGGTCCAGATGGCAGAGATCGGTAAGGCTGTCCCCCAGAAACACCGTCTCTTTTTCGCGGCAGAAGTAATTTTCAATGCGGAAAAGGGCGATTTTCAGCGAGCGGTAACCGAGAAAGTACCACAGAAACATCGCCAGAACGAAGAGAATTAAGATAATCGGGAGGATCATCGCCGCCATACGTTTTTTTGTCATGTTATCCTTTCTATCGGGTCGTTTTTGCCAACGGGAAGGGAATCGGCATTAGTATTTGACAGTACCCGAAAAAAATGCTAAAATAGGGAAAAACAGAGGGAGAGATACCATGGAGAAGAGGGAGTTCTTCGGGATACACGTCGTGAAAGCGACCGCCATTATTTTTGTCTTTTATTTTCACTTTTTTTATCGTACCGGCTACCACGACGTTGAAATATTCGGCTGGAACCTCTATCTTCAGACGTTTTTCCGATGGCTTACGCACATCTGCGTGCCCCTGTTTTTTCTGGCGACCGGGTTCCTGCGCGCAGAGACGGGTTTTTCCAAAAAATATTACTGCGGCGTGTTCCGCATCATTTTCGTCTATCTTGCGATTTCGGTCATTACCGCCCTGCTGCATTGGCTTTACGTTGACCAGCTGGTCAACGACTTTTTCTCGTTAGAGAAAAAGGATTATTTATTGGATCTGTGTCTGGGCATTTTCCGGTTTGATACCATCGGGTACGGGTGGTATGTGCCGGCGTTCTGCGCGCTCTACCTCGGCATTCCCGTACTCAATCTGATCTGGAAAAAACTGGCGCGCCCGCTCTTCCGCGCTCTGTTTGTCGGCTGGGTCGCGCTGTTTATGTGGCTGGATCTGTTCGACCTCTCCATGCATCTCTATCCGGTGCTGTTTTTTCTGCTCGGCAAGATTGTGCGGGAATACCGGCCGAAGGGCGGTTGGATCGCCTGGCTCTGGGCGGCGGCATTTTTGGCGCTGGAGCTGCTCGCAGCCGTATTTGTGACCAATTTTTATCCGTCTCATATTTCATATTTTGACAATTACGGCAGCGTTCTGGCGGTTTGCTTTGCGACGAGCGTTTTCATCGGCCTCTATGATATCCGTGCGCCGAAAAGCCGGCTGTTGGGCAGAAGTACGAAGCTGATCTCCTGCGCGACCTTTGAGATTTATCTGTTCGCATATCTGTTCGACTATACGCTTTACCCGCTGTTCGGCGGATGGATCCGCACGGTCACGCAGGAAGCCGCCTTTATCTTTTTTCCGCTGGTGCCGCCCTTGAGTTTTCTCTGCGCGCTCGGCGCGGCGCTTCTGTTCCGCGCCCTCTTTCGCCTGTCGCGCAGGCCTTCCCGCCGTCTGAACTACGCGTGAACGCGGGAGGGGACAGCTCTTCTCTTTCCCATAAAATATATGCGCATCCGTGACGGATGCGCATGTCTGTTATCCCTGTTCGCCCTTTGCCTGGCGTTCCATGTTTTCGACGACGATATCGTAGATATCCCCCAATCCGGCGCAGTATTCCAGCACTTTCCACGGCTCGTTGGTGTGAAAGTGAATTTTGATGAGTTCGTCGTATCCGACTGCGAGCAGGCAGTCTCCCTCGAAATGTTCGTTAAAATAGCGGCTGATTTCCTCCTCGTTGAGATGTTCTCCTTCGATGAGAAGCTGCGTGTCGAATTTGAAGTCCAGCATGTATACTCCTTATTTATTTGGGTGATTGATTTTGCGGACGGGCTGAGAGCCGCGCCGCCTCCCTCATTGATTTACGGTGACGGTCGCTTTTTTCAGATCGTACTGAAGGTATCCCTTCGTGATCGTGAGCGGGTTGACAAACCGCACGAGGAAACAGCGGTTGTCCTCGCGCGTGTTTTCGTCCGATTTGATCTGGTAGTAGCAGATCTTCGGGAAGCCGGTGTTGGCGGATCCGTAGCGCTGAATGGAGAGCGCGTATGTCTGGACGGTCTCGTCCGCACCCGGCGCCGCGTCGTTATACGTCCAGCCCTTGGAAACGGGGGTGGTTTCTTTGACGGAAACGGAGAGCGATATCAGTTCCATGGCGGAAGCGTCGAACACATTGTAATAGCCGGTGAACGAGTCGCTCAGCGACATGCCGCGCACGGCGAAGAGAAGCATTCCGTTGTCTAAGACGGCGCCTTCCTGATAGCTGAACTCCTTGACAAGAGTGTTTTCCGTCATGTGAAAGGCGTCCATGGTGGCTTCGTCTTCCGCCGAAACCGTCAGTCTGACGGTGCCGCCGCTGTATTTTGCCTCAGCGGTATAGCGGTATATGCTGTACTCCGCGCTGTAGGCGGAGGATTCCACTTCCTGCCGGGAATAGAAGGGCTGCAGATTGTGATTTTCGTCCAGGAAATACGACTCGGACACGATGACGTCGTCATGCGTTTTTTCATCTGCGGCATCGCCTTTGGGAAGGAAGACGACGGGCACGTTAAGCTCGGTGCGCACGCGGTAAATGCGCGCGGAGGAGCCCTGCTCGCGGGGATCTTCCAAGCCGGCGGGCAGGGAGGGAGAGGTTTCCATCGTCACCGTATAGGTGCCGGGGCCGTAGGTGATTTCGCAGTTTTCGTTTTCCGTGCCGCCGTATACGGAGCCGTTTTCAGAGGGGAAGCGGATGCTCTCCTTTTTGTGCGTGACGGTATATTCCAGAATTTCCGTCTGCTCCTGATAGCGCCCGTCCGCCGTCCAGTTCGCGGTGAACGAGTATTTCTGCGTGGACTGGCAGGCAGCCAGTAAAAACGCGAGAGATATTGCGAGAATCGAAAGAATCTTTTTCATGTTGTCTCCATAGTTGATTATACCAAGTATTATACCATATCCGAAAAAAATTGCAAAACATTTTGCATTCCTTTGGGAATATGTTACAATAAATATATGAAGGTTTCACTGACGATCTGCCGCTCCTATTCCGAATGCGCGGCTGCCGCAACCGAATATGCGGCGGGGCTTTCCGCCTCGCTCGACGCCTGTACGCTCGTCTTTTCGGAGGAAAAGATCACGCTGTGGCTGGAACGCGAGCTCTGCGAACGGCTGGGCGGCGCGTTCACCACGGACGTGCACTCTTTCCGCAAATATCTGTCCGAGCGCGGGCGGAAAGCGGCGCGGCTGTCCAAGCAGGGATCCGTCATGCTGGTCAGAAAACTCATCAACGGCCTCGAGCTGCCCTGCTTCCGCCGCAAGTCCGTTCATCTGGCGCCCGCGCTCTACGAGCTGATCGCGCAGCTGAAGAGCGCGCTGGTGACGCCGGACGATCTGGAGGAGGCATCCGAAGGGTGCGGGGGGATTCTGAAAAACAAGCTGGAAGACATTCTCGCCGTCTACCGCGCCTATGAGGAGCGGCTGGCAGAGGACGGGCTTTCCGATCAGAACAGCTATCTCGCCGAGCTGATTCCCCTGATCGAGGGGGACGAGCGGCTGAAGGAGACGGACGTCGTGCTCGTCGGTTATTCCGCCTGGACCGCGCAGGAGCGCAGGATCGTATCCGCGCTCATCCGCAGGGCGAAGAGCACGGCGGCGTTTTTGGTGGGGGGAGAAAACGATTCCGTCTATACCAACGAAGCCGCGCGGCATTTTAAAGCGCTCGCGCGGGAAGCGGGCGCGGAGCCGACGGCGGTGACGGCGCCCTCCGGACTGCACCCTGCGGCGGCGCGGCTGGCCGCATCCCTGTATCTCCCGTCCGTTTTCTGCGGAAAGGGCACGCGGACGGACGCCGTGTTCTGCTACGAGGCGGCGACTGCCGAGGAAGAGGCGGAGCATGCGGCGGAGATCATCAAGCGGGAGGTGGAAAGGGGCGCGCGCTTCCGCGATTTTGCGATCGCGGCGGGCGATCCCGCAGGGGACAGGCAGGTGATAAAGCGCGTGTTTTCCGCATACGGGATTCCCTGTTTCATCGACCGGAAGCGCGCTCTGTCCGAACACGCGCTGTCCCGCTTTCTGCTCGGGTACCTCGCGGTTACGCGCAAAAATTTCGACCGTGCGGAGGCGCTCGATTTTATCCGCAATCCGCTGTTCGGAGAGGATCCCGCGCTGATCGACGGCTTTGAAAATTATCTGCTCCGCCATAATATCCGGCGCGGCGGGCTGTTCTATCCGTTCAGCCGTCCGGCGGAGCGGCTCGCGGAATACGAGCGCATCCGGCAGAAGCTGATGTCCCTTGCCGCGCCCCGCCGCGAGACCGCCGCCGGCTTCGCGTGCGCGGTCAGGGAAACGGCGGAGCGGTTCGGCGCGGAGGAGACGCTGAGGGCCTCCGCCCTGCGGCTCCGCGCGGCAGGCGAACGGGAGGAGGCCGCTTTCACCGAACAGGCGTATGCAAAGGCCTCGGCGGTACTGGACGAAATCGCTTCGGTGATGGGGGAAGCGCCTATCCGGGCGGAAGAATTCGAGGAGGTGCTCTCGAGCGGGTTTGCCAGTCAGGAAATTTCCGTGATCCCGCAGTTTTTCGACGCAGTTTATCTCGGGAATTTCAAGGACTGCAAATTCAAGAAGACGAAATATCTCTTCGCGTTCGGCATGAACGGAGACGTCCCCTTTACCAAGAGCGACGCCGCGATTCTGAACGATTCCGATCTCGGAAAGCTGCAGTCTTTCCGGGTGATCGTAGAGCCGAAGATCAAAGCGGTAAACAGGCGGGAGCGGGAAAATACCTGTTTGGCGCTGCTGTCCTTTTCCGAACGGCTCTATCTCTCTTACCGCCTGACCGACCGCAGCGGGCGGAACGTCTCCCGGAGCGAGCTCATCGACTACATTCTCCGCATCTTCGACGGCCTTTCCGTGATGACGAAGGAGGGCGTCGCCCGCGTCTACGAGGACGGTACGGAATCCGTCAAAGACGGGCTGGACGCCATGCGCTTTCTGGACTGCGAGCAGGGAAAGCGCGTTTTCGCGCGGGACGCGGGGCGCTTCCGCGAGGGGCTCTTATCCGATTTTTCGGGCGCTTCCACCTTTTACGCCTGCATGGCAGAGCGGGGAGAAAAATCTGCGCTGGACGAAATTCTGGAGCGCAGCAATTCGGAACTGCAGATTCTGCTCGGGCGCGGCCGGTCCGTTCTGCTCCCCGCCGAAACGGTGAGCGCGACCGCTCTGGAGCGTTACTTTACCTGTCCCTACCGCAATTTTCTGGAGGGCGGGCTGAAGATTTCCGAGCGCAGGAGCGGCGAGGTCAAGCCCCTCGACGCGGGCAATTTCCTGCATGCGGTGCTGGAACGGTACGTGGGGCGCGTATCCGCCATTCACACGCGGGAAGAGAGCGACGCGGAAGTGGATCGCATCTGCGCGGATCTGGAAAAGGAGGAGGCGTACGCCGTTTTCCTGGAAGACGGGAAGGGTACGGTGCAGCTGGAAAGGCTCCGCGCGGAAGCGAAGCGCGTGGCGTTCGCCGTGCGCGGGCAGATCGTGCGTTCGGCATTCGGAGAGGTGCAGACGGAGGTCTCCTTCGGAAACCGCCCGAGCGGAACGGAGGGGGAAAGAAGCTATCCGCCCCTGGTCCTGAACGGGAGGGAAAAGACCTATTCGATGCGCGGCAAGGTGGACCGCATCGACCGTGCCGGCGATTATATCCGCGTGGTGGATTATAAGACGGGGCGCGTCAGCAAAGAGGATAAATACCTGTATGCGGGCAGCAAACTGCAGCTGTATCTCTATATGAACGCCTTTGTGGGAGAACACGCCAAGCCCGCCGGCGTCTATTACTTTCCCGTTACCGACCGCTATACGGAGGACGGGGAAGAGCCGCCCTATCAGCTGCAGGGGCACACGCTGGACGAGCTGCACGTCTTGGAGAAGTCCGACCTTTCTTTGAGCGAGGGCAGCCAGCGGAGCGAGATTTTGGGCATCTCCGTTCTGATCGACAAAAAGACGGGCGAGGTCAAACCCGGGAAATCGCGCTCCCTCATCTCCGAGCGGGCGTTCGGCGCCTATCTGAAATACGCCCGCCTGATCGCGGAGCAGGGGATTGCGGAGCTGGAGGCGGGCTCCATCGTCCCCTCGCCCTTTGAGGACGCCTGCGCGGTCTGCCCGTACGGCGGGATCTGCGGCTTCGAGGCCGGCGTCAACGGGGAGGCGAGAGAAGTAAACAACGTCACGTCCGCGGTGATTCTCGCCGCGGCGGGAGAAGAGGAGGAAGACAGTGCGTCTGAAAGAGGAACAGAGACTGGCGATTGAGCACGGAGAAGGCGATCTTTTGGTTTCCGCTTCCGCGGGGAGCGGAAAGACGTTCGTCATGATCAACCGCGCGATCCGCCTCATTCTCGAGGGAAAGGCGAGGCTGTCCGAGCTGCTCGCCGTCACGTTCACCGAAAAGGCGGCGGACGAGATGAAGGAGAAGCTGATGCGCGCGATGATCGCGGCCGTCAACGAGGGGGACGAAGAACTGCGGGAACAGCTGGCGGATCTCCCTTCCGCCTCCGTCTCCACGCTGCACGCGTTCTGCGCGAACCTGCTCCGGAATTACTTTTTTGCCGCCGGCCTGGACGCCGATTTTCAGATCGCGGACAACGTCGCCGCGGAAGAGCTGCGGACGCGCGCGATGGACGAGGTCTTTTTGCGGAAATACGAGCAGAAGGACGAGGCGTTTTTATACCTTCTCGATCTCTATGGGACGGGCAGAAAGGACGTGATGCTTCGGAAAACCGTTTTGTCGCTCTATTTCATCGCCGTCGGCAAAACGGATTTCGAGGGATATCTGAACGCCGCCGCTTCGGTCTATACCGAGCCTTATTACGACGCGGTGAACCGCTTTCTGCTCGAACAGATGAAAGAGGATTTCTCCGAGCTCAAAGCCGGGTTCCTGCGCGTGGGAACGCAGTGCGAGACCGCGCTCCTGTATAAGTTCAAGGCGCATGCGGACGATTATCTGGACGACATCGACCGCCTGGCGGAGACGGAGTCCCTGCGCGAGGCGGGGGAGATCTTCGCAAAGCGCCACGTCATTCCCCGCGAGAAGATCGCGGAGGACGACTTTAAGCTGCTCGATCTCAAAAGGCGGCTGACCGCGCTCAAAGAGAGCTATACCGGGCTGGTGAAAAAGTACCGCGAGATGCAGTTCGACCGGGAAACCGACCTGCCGCGCTACCTCTCCTGCCGCCGGCAGACGGAAGCGCTCTGCGCCCTGACCGCGGAATTCGAGGCGGAATACGCGCGGATGAAGCGGGAAGAGGGGAAGGTGGATTTCAACGACCTCGAGCGCTTTTCGCTGATCGTTTTGAGGGACGATAAGATCCGCGCGGAAGTGCGCGCGAAATACAGATACGTCTTTGCGGACGAATATCAGGATATCAACGACGTGCAGGAGGAAATTTTGGCGGCGGTCTCCGACGGGAACCTGTTTATGGTGGGCGACGTAAAGCAGTCTATCTACGGCTTCCGCGGGTGCAATCCGGAAATTTTCCGCCACAAAATCACGGAAATGGAGGGGCGGAACGCCGTCCTGCGGCTGAACTACAATTTCCGCTCGTCGGACGCGGTGATCGCCGCCGTCAACGCGGTGTTCGATCACGTCATGACCGAAAAGACGTTCGGGGAGAGCTACCGCAAGAAGTCCCGCCTCGTGTCCGGCGGCATGTTCGGGACGGAGACGGGCGAATGCGTGGTGCATTACTATGAACGCGTTAAGCCGGAGCGGACGGAACAGACGCCGAAGGTGTACTCCGTACTGGAGGCGCTCGGCGCGTCGGAGCAGACGGACGACTTTGCGGAGGGCAAGCTGGTCGCCAAAATCATCGGAGACCTGTTGGAGAAAGAATATTTCGACGCGAAAGCGGGTGTCCGAAAAAAATATACGTACGGCGATATCGTCATTCTGACGCGCAGCAAGACGAGCTTTGCGGACGCGCTCGTCCGCCAGCTCCTGGCGCTCGGCATCCCCGTTTCCGCGGAGATCAAGACGGATATCACCGAATTTCCGGAGATCAAGCAGCTGATCGACCTCTTAAAGCTACTGGATTGCTTTGAACAGGATCTCCCCCTGGTCTCCGTGCTGAAAAGCCGCGTGGGCGGGTTTTCGAATGAAGATCTCGCGGAGATCGCCGCCGGCTGTCCGGGGGCGGAATCCTTCTCGCAGGCGTACGGCCGCGCCCTGACCGAGGCGGCGGAGCCGCTGAGAAAGCGGCTGAACGATTTTCACGCCGCCTTTTCCGAGCTCCGCTTTCTGGCGGGCTTTCTGCCGGCGGGGGAGCTGCTCGACCGCATCCTGTCTTCTTACGGCATCGACCTCGAGCTGCTTTCCCTGCCGATGGGCGAACAGCGCCTGAAACGGGTGGAGCGGTTTCTGGAAGAGAGCCGCCCGAACGGAAACGCCCTGACCGTGCGCGCGTTTTTGTCCCGCATCGAGGGGATCACGGACGGATTTACCGTGACGGAGGCCAGCGGGGGAAACACCGTGCGGCTGATGAGCATTCACGCTTCCAAGGGGCTGGAATTCCCCGCGGTGATTCTGGCGGGCACGGACCGTCCCTTTAACTTCAAGGACGCGAGCGGGGCGGTCCTCTTTGACCGCACGCTGGGGTTCGCCGTGAAGTGGTATGACGACGAGAAAAAAATCTCCGGCGAAACGCCCTTCCGCTATCTGTTGCGGGAACGCATCAAACGGGAGGCGGTCAAAGAGGAAGCGCGCATTTTTTACGTCGCGCTGACGCGCGCGCAGTATGCCCTGCACATCGTGGCCGGCGGCGAACGCCGCACGGAAGACCCGGACGAATTCGAGGTGCTCAACGCCCGCTCTTATAAGAACTTTCTGCCCGCTTCGCTGCGGGAGGAGCTGTATTCCGCCGCCGCGCTGGAGGCGGACTGGGAGCGCCGCGAGATCCGCAGGGTCTTGGTGGGAAAGCCGCGCGCGGGGCTCTCGGAGCGGCTGCGGGAAAACCTCTCTTTTTGCTATCCGTATCAGGCGGAAACCGCGCTTTCCGTGAAGAAATCGGTCACGGAATCGCTGCGGGACGAGGACGATCCCTATCAGCTCCCCGCCGTCTTTTCGGAGGAGGCCGCGGAGGCGGGAACCGCCGCGCACCGCTTCCTGGAGCATTATGATTTTTCCGCCGCCGACCCGCGCGCCGAACGCGACCGCATGCTCGGCGCGGGACTCCTGACGGAAGAAGACGCGGCCATGCTGGACTTTTCCGCATTGGGAAAGATCCTCTCGCATCCCGTGTTCGGGGAGCTCTCCTCCTATCGGCTCTATCGGGAAAAGCGCTTCGTATTCCGCTGCCCGGCGCGGCTTCTGGAACGCACGGAGAGCGAGGAGGGTATTTTGCTGCAGGGCGCGATCGACCTTCTCGCCGTGAAGGGGAACAGGGGAATCATCGTGGATTACAAATATTCCTCGTCGGACGCGGCGCATCTTTCCGAGCGATACGGCAGGCAGCTCAACCTCTACCGTTACGCCGCGGAGCATTCCCTCCCGGTCGTGATCGACAGGCTGATTCTGATCAGCCTGAAGAGGGGAGAAGTGATAGAATTAGACTTAAATCGGCTGGATCAGCCGTAATTCGACACATAAAAAGCGGTATAACGATTTTGGAGGTTCCGATATGTTAAACCGCTTTTTTCATTTTCTGGAAGAAATTGTAAACGAATTTTCCGCGCCGGCGGTGCTGTTCGCGCTGTCCGGCGCCGTCGCGTTCGGCTTTCTGCTCGCCCTCGTGCTGGCGCTCGCCGCTCCCAAGCGGGAGGGCTGGCATTTCACCCTGTTTTCGGGGGCGGTCGCGCTCTTTGAACTGCTCTTCTGCGTCTGGCACGAAGACGTTTCGGGGGCGGGGCCGGTGCTGACCTTTCCGCTGGCGACGACGGCGGCGGGGTATCTGTTTCAGCTCGCAATCGAGGCGGCGCGCAAGGCGCGCCTCGCCGCCCGTGCGAAAAAGGAATACCGCAAGGTGGAAAAGGCCATCGACACAGAGCTCAAAAAACCGGAGGAAAAGGCGGAAATCCCGGCGGTTCCCGTCCGCCCGCCCGTGCGCTACGTCGACGAGGATTTTCCCCTGCAGCGCATGGAGCGCTCGGTCGCGGGCAAAGCGCCGGACAAGGATAAACTGTGCCTGGAGCACGCCGCGGGCGTCATCGAGAAGCTCTCCTATTACGATCTTTCTCCCGCCGACTTAAAGCAGGTGGACGAGCTGGAGCTTCTGCTGAATCAGGCGGAGCGCGAAGGCGTCACGCCGGCGAACAAGGAGCGCATCAACGACGGCTTGTCCGAGCTCCTGAAGATCATGTCAAAGTACGCCGTCTAGCCGTCCCAATCGGGGATATACGCCTCTGAGGCGGAGGACCGCTCCTGAATAAACGCGTTTGCAATCTGCAGCCGTTCGGCGGCTGCGAGCACCTTTTCGTATTCCCGCCGCGTGATCCTGCGCTGCAGCTCTGGAAAAGCGCCGATCTCGCCGAAGGGCGTATACTGCGCCATCAGAGAGAGACAGCACGCGTCTTTGAAGGGGGCGAACCACTCCAGAATTCTGACGCTGTCATCCGTATTGAGGGGCAGAATGAGGTGCCGCACCAAGACGCCTCTCTTCATGAGACCGTTCTCCATGAGAACGGTCTTGTTCAGCATATAGCGTATGGCTTCGGAGGCGTACCGGAAGTAATCCGGTTTTCCGGTATACCGCGCGGAGACCGCGGGCGAAAAGTATTTCAGATCGGGGAGATACACGTCCACGAAATCGTTGACGCGTTTCAGCGTCTCCACCGTCTCGTATCCGTGCGAATTCCAGACAACGGTTTTGGGGCGGTAATACGCCATCGCCTCGCAGATCTGCGGGGCGTAATGCGTCGGGTTGACGAGGTTGATGTTGTGCGCGCCGGCCTCTTCCAGCTCGCGGAAAATTTCGGCGAGCTCCCGCGGGGATACGCTCCTTCCCAGCTTTGCGCGGCTCACTTCGTAGTTCTGGCAGAAAACGCACCGCAGGGAACAGCCCGAAAAGAAGATGTTGCCCGCGCCGTTCGTCCCCGAGATGACGGGCTCCTCGTAGGGGTGCAGACCGTATTTGGCGATTCTCATTTCCCTGCCCGCGCGGCATGCGCCGTCGGAAAGTTCCCTGTCCGCTCCGCAGGCGTTCGGACAGAGGCGGCATTCGGTTCCCATTTTTTCTTCCTCGTTTGCTTTTTGCTTCGATTATAGCCGTTTTTTCCCCGAATTGTCAACGGTAAGCGAGGGAATGATTGACAATTATCCGAAAATCCTCTATAATAAATAAGTTAAATTACAGAGGTAGATAGAATGAAGCAGTTTTTTACAAGCGAAAGCGTCACGGAAGGGCATCCCGACAAGGTTTGCGATCAGATTTCGGACGCTGTTCTGGATGCGATCATAAAGGAGGATCCGGATGCGCGCGTGGCGTGCGAATGCTGCGCTTCCACCGATTATCTCCTGATCATGGGAGAGATCACGACGGCGGCGAAGCCGGATTTCGAGCGCATCGCGCGGGATAAGATCAGGGAGATCGGCTACACGCAGAAGGCGCTCGGGTTTTCGGCGGATACCTGCAGGATAGACGTGCGCGTCAACCGCCAGAGCGCGGATATCGCCCTCGGGGTGGACAACGCGCTGGAAACCAAAGAAGGCGGGGAATTTCAGCTGGGCGCCGGCGATCAGGGCATGATGTTCGGCTACGCCGCGGATGAGACGGCGGAGCTGATGCCTCTCCCCATTCTCCTTTCCCATAAGCTGTGCAAGCGCCTTGCGGACGTGAGAAAAGAGGGGATTCTTCCCTATCTGCGCCCGGACGGCAAGGGGCAGGTCACGGTGGAATACCGCGACGGCGTGCCCGCCCGCATCGACGCGGTGGTGCTTTCCGCCCAGCACGCGGACTATATCACCACCGAACAGCTGAGAAAGGATCTGAAGGCTTACGTCATCGAGCGCGTCATTCCCAGGGAGTATCTGGACGCGGATACGAAGTATTACATCAACCCGACCGGCCGGTTTGAGATCGGCGGCCCCACGGGGGATTCCGGCCTCACGGGCAGAAAGATCATCGTCGACACGTACGGCGGCAGATGCAGCCACGGCGGCGGCGCGTTTTCGGGCAAAGATCCCACCAAGATGGATCGGAGCGGCGCCTACATGGCGCGATATATCTGCAAAAACCTCGTTTCCGCGGGGCTCGCGAAGCGCTGCATGATCGAGATCTCCTACGCCATCGGCGTGGCGAATCCGCTTTCCGTCTTCGTGGATACCTTCGGGACGGGCAAACGGTCGGACGAGGAGCTCGCCGCGATCGTCAGAAAGGAGTTTGATCTCCGCCCGTACGCGATCATCGAGACGCTCGGGCTCCGCCGTCCCATCTATTCCAGAACGGCGGCTTACGGCCACTTCGGCAGGAGCGAGTTCCCGTGGGAAAAGCTGGACCGCGCCGCCGACCTGAAACGCTATCTGGTATGAAACGCTTTCTGCGCGCGCTGTTCCGCCCGGACTGGCGGTGTCTGTCCTGCGGGGATGAAATATTCGCCGAGGGAAAATACTTCTGTCCGCGCTGTGAAGAGAAGCTGCCCTATCACACGGTGATCTGCGATCACTGCGGCAGGGCGGTGCCCGTCGCGCAGAGCTATTGTTACGAATGCAAAAACCAGCTGACCGAGGTGGACCGGGCGCGCAGCGCCTTTTCGTACGAACCGCCGGTGAGCGGGCTCATTCAGTCCTTCAAGTACCGCAACAGGCGTTATCTCGCGGAGGCGTTCGCTTCCGCGCTGGCGCGGGTGTATTTTTCGCAGTGCGAAGTCTGCGATCTCATGGTATTCGTGCCCATGACGCGCCGGCGGGAACGGGAGCGCGGCTACAATCAGACCGCTCTTTTGGCGCGTGAACTGTCCGCGCGCATCGGCGTTCCCCTCGCGGAGGAGGCGCTCGTCAAGATCCGGGATACGCCGCGCCAGGCCGACCTGTCGGCGGCGGAACGGAGGGAAAACCTCGTCGGCAGCTTCCGCGTTCATCAAAGAAAAGAAGTAGAAAATAAAACCATCCTGCTCGTGGACGACGTTCTGACCACGGGAGCGACGGCGGAGGCGATCGCCCGCGCGCTGAAAGGCGCCGGCGCGAAGCGCGTGATCTTATTGACCGTCGCGTCCGTGCGTTCGCGGCGGGAGGAAGAAAAGGAGTAATATATGGGTTTAATCAGGTACATTCTGGGCGGGGAAGGACGCAAGAATTTGAGGCGCCTGGACAAGATGGCGGACAAGGTGCTCGCGCTCGAGGGAAAGTACGCCGCGATGTCGGACGAAGAATTGAAGAGCGTCACGCCTGCGCTCAAAGAGCGGCTCGCAAAAGGGGAAACGCTGGACGATATTCTGTACGACGCGTTCGCCGCTGTCCGGGAAGCCGCGTGGCGCGTGCTCAATATGCGCCATTACAAGGTGCAGGTCATGGGCGGCATCTGCCTGCATCAGGGGCGCGTCGCCGAGATGAAGACGGGCGAAGGCAAGACGCTCGTCGCCACGCTGCCCGCCTATCTGAACGCACTCGCAGGGGAGGGCGTTCACGTCGTCACGGTCAACGATTACCTCGCCTCCCGCGACGCCGAGTGGATGGGCAAGGTCTATAAATTCATGGGACTCACCGTGGGTTGCGTCGTGCCCGGCATGGAGGACAAGGAGAAGAAAGAAGCCTATCAGTGCGATATCCTCTACGGCACCAACAACGAGCTCGGGTTCGACTATCTGAGAGACAACTTGAAGAGCCGCCTGGAGCAGATGGTGCAGCGCCCGCTCTCCTTTGCCATTGTGGACGAAGTGGACTCCATCCTCATCGACGAGGCGCGTACGCCGCTCATCATCTCGGGCAAGGGGGGAGAATCCTCCGAGAAATACGTCACGGCGAATCGCTTTGTCAAGACGCTGACGTTAGACGAAGATTTTACCATCGACATCAAGGAAAAATCCGTGCAGATCACAGAGTCGGGCGCGGAAAAGGCGGAGCGCTTCTTTAATCTGCAGAACCTCGCGGATATCGAAAACGCCGATTTAAACCACCACATTCAGCAGGCGCTGAAGGCGAATTACATCTTTAAGCGGGACAACGATTACATCGTCAACGACGGCGAAATCATCATCGTTGACGAGTTCACCGGCCGTCTGATGATCGGCCGCCGCTATTCGGACGGCCTCCATCAGGCGATCGAGGCGAAGGAAGGCGTGCAGATCCGCAACGAAAACAAGACGTACGCCACCATCACGTTCCAGAATTATTTCCGACTCTATAAGAAACTTTCCGGTATGACCGGTACGGCGAAGACGGAGGAAGAGGAGTTCCGTTCCATTTACGGGCTGGACGTTCTGGAGATCCCCACCAACGAGCCCGTCGCGCGCATCGACGCGAACGACGTCATCTATTCCACCGTGAAAGCCAAGGAAAAGGCGATCATCGAGGAGATCAAGGAGCGCCATGCGAAGGGGCAGCCGGTGCTGGTCGGCACGGTCACCGTCGAAAAGTCGGAGGAAATTTCCAGACTTCTCATAAAGGAAAAGATCAAACACAACGTATTGAACGCGAAGAACCACGCGCGCGAGGCGGAGATCGTCGCGCAGGCGGGGCGGTACGGCGCGGTCACGATCGCGACGAACATGGCGGGGCGCGGAACGGACATTCTGCTCGGCGGCAACCCCGAGTTTCTGGCGAAGAGAAAGCTGCGCGAAGAGGGCGTGGAGGAAGAGGATCTCGATCTGGCGACTTCCTATATCTCTGAGGTGCCCGAAAACATCCGCGAGATCCGCGCGCACTACCGCGAAGTATACGACGAGTTCAAAAAGGTGACGGACGCCGAGCGCGAAAAAGTCATCGAGGCGGGCGGCCTGCACATCTTGGGAACCGAGCGCCACGAATCCCGCCGGATCGACAACCAGCTGCGCGGCCGCAGCGGCCGTCAGGGGGATCCGGGGTCTTCGGTGTTCTTCATCTCGCTGGAAGACGACCTTGCCAAGCGCTTCGGCGGGGATAAGATGCAGCGCGTCTATGAATTTTTCAAGGTGGAAGAGGATACGCCGCTTTCCGCGAAGATGCTTTCCCGTCAGATCGAGAACGCGCAGAGGAATATCGAGGGAAGAAACTTCGGCATCCGCAAACACGTTCTCGAATACGACGACGTCATGAACAAACAGCGCGAGGTGATGTACGCCGAGCGCCTGCGCGTCATCAAGGCGCCGGACGTGCACGAGGACATCCTCAACTTTATCCCCGATCACGTGCGCGCCGTCCTCGCCTCGGTCATCGACAACGAAAACAAGCCGGATACCTGGGATATCGACGCGCTGAACAAGGCGATCGAGCAGAAACTGCTTCCGGCGGATTCCAACTTCGTAACCCGCGATAAGGTGGAGAACTGGGACTACGACTATCTTGTTCAGAAGCTGACGGACGAGACCATCCGCGTCTACGAGGACAAGATCGAACGCTATAAAGAACAGGGCATCAACTATCACGAGCTGGAAAAAATCGTCCTCATCAAGAACGTCGATACCAAGTGGATCGACCACATCGACTCCATGGATCAGCTGAGAAAGGGCATCAGCCTCCGCTCTTACGGACAGGTGGATCCCGTCGTGGAATATAAGAAAGAGGGGCTCGAGATGTACGAGGATATGACCGACTCCATCCGCGAGGACACCGTGGGCGTCCTCCTGAAAGCGGAGATCGAAAAGGTCCCCGTGATGAAGCGCGAGGAAAAGCGCGAGTACGTCACGAACGACACCGAACAGGTCAAGCGCCCGGCGAAGGCGGGAAAATCCGTCGGCAGAAACGATCCCTGCCCGTGCGGCAGCGGAAAGAAGTACAAGAATTGCTGCGGCAAAAACGCATAAGAAAGCGCCCCTTCCGGGGCGCTTTTCATCCGAAAGGAGGGAAAACGGCGATTGCGGCCTGGGGCAGACAACGCAGTCCGCGCGTCTGCCCGCCGTCCCCGATTTCTTGACAGACAGAGCGGGGTATGATATAATATCTGCGGATTTTTTTGCGGAAAACGGGCATATTCGCCCTTGGAGGAAAAATTATGATGACGCCGGACGAATGTAAACAGCGGCTGAAAGAACTGAGAAAAATGCTTGCGGAAGCGAGCGATTCCATGAAGCTGGAAGAGCTCCGCAAAGAGCTGGCGGAAAAGACCGCGCTTTCCGAACGGGAAGAGGTCTGGTCGGATCTGAAACGCTCGCAGCAGCTCGCGCGGGAGATCGCTTCCATCACCGCCAGGACGACGGTCTTTGACCGCGCCGAAAAGGCGATAGACGATACCGAGGAGATCCTCATGCTCGCGGAAGAGGAAAACGACCAGGGACTGCTGGCTGAAATCGAAGAGGACCTCAGGCGCGCGGAGGAAACGGTGGAGGAAATGCACCTCGCGGCGCTCTTAAAGGGAAAATACGACTCCGCGAACGCCATTCTGACCCTCCATGCGGGCGCGGGCGGTACGGAGGCGTGCGATTGGGTGTCTCTGCTCTATCGTATGTACATGCGTTATGCGGAGCGCCGGGGATATAAGGTGTTCGAGCTCGACCGGCTGGACGGAGACGAAGCGGGCATCAAGAGCGTCACCCTGAAAGTGGAAGGGGAGAACGCATACGGCTATCTGAAAGCGGAAAAGGGGGTTCACCGCCTCGTCCGCATTTCTCCCTTTGACGCAAACAAGCGCCGCCATACGTCCTTTGCCTCCCTCGAGGTGATGCCCGAGATCGAGGACAACGAGGAGATCAAGATCAATGCGGAAGATCTGCGGATCGACACCTACCGTTCGGGCGGCGCGGGCGGACAGCACATCAACAAGACGGATTCCGCCGTGCGCATTACGCACCTGCCGACGGGGATCGTCGTGGCCTGCCAAAACGAGCGCAGCCAGGTGCAGAACAGGGAAATGGCGATGAAGATGCTGATGAGCAAGCTCATCGAAAAGCGGGAATCCGAACGGCTGGAGCAGGAGCAGTCTCTGAAGGGCGAGATCAAAAAGATCGAATGGGGCAGCCAGATCAGAAGCTATGTGTTCTGCCCGTATACGCTCGTAAAGGATCATCGCACGGGCTTTGAGAATTCCAACGTCACTGCGGTGATGGACGGGGATATCCACCCGTTTATCATCGATTATCTGAAGAAGTCGCAATGAGTTACGCCGACGCCGTCCGCGCCCTCCCCGTCCGGGAGGACGCGCTGATTCTGGGAATCGAGACTTCCTGCGACGAGACCGCGGTTTCGCTCGTGCGGGGCGGGAGAGAGGTGCTGGCGGATGAAATTATCTCGAGCGCGGCGGAACATGCGAAGTTCGGCGGCGTCGTCCCCGAGATCGCGTCCCGCGCGCACACGGAGGCGATTTCCGTCGCCGCTGCGCGCGCGCTGAAGGCGGCGGGGGTTTCCCTGCCGGAGGTAGACGCGGTCGCCGTCACCTACGGGGCGGGGCTTTTGGGCGCGCTGCTGGTGGGCGTATCGTATGCGAAGAGCCTCGCGTTTGCGCTGAACAAGCCGTTGATCCCGGTCAGCCACATCAGGGGCCACATGGCGGCGGCGTACCTGGCGGACAAAACGCTGGAGCCCCCCTTTTTGTCCCTGCTGACGAGCGGCGGGCATACCGCGCTGATCCATGTTTCGGACTATGAAAAAATGGAGGTTCTGGGCGGAACGCTGGATGACGCCGTTGGCGAGGCATTCGACAAGGTTGCGCGCGTGCTGGGGCTTTCCTATCCGGGCGGACCCGCCGTGGAGCGCCTCGCGCGGGAGGGACGAAACGTCGTGCCGCTTCCCAAAATGCTGAAAGGGGCGAAGGGATACGACGTCTCGTACAGCGGGCTGAAGACCGCCGTCATCAACTACGTCCATACCAAAGAGCAGCGCGGGGAAGATTGGAGCCGGGCGGACGTCGCGTGTTCCTTTCAGCATGCCGCGCTGGACGTGCTCGTCGAAAAAGCCGTCGAAGCGGCGCAGGAACGCGGGTTGGATACCGTCGTCTCGGGCGGCGGCGTCGCGGCGAACGGCTATCTGCGCAGTTTTCTTGCGGAGCGGTGCGCGGCGGCGGGCATAAAGGCCGTGATTCCCGACAAAAAACTCTGTACAGACAACGCCTCCATGATTGCGGCGGAAGGGTATCTTCAATACCGCGCGGGAAACTTTGCCGATCTCAGCCTGAACGCCGCGGCAAACGTGCCGCTGAAATGAGCGCGGTTTTGCGGGAATAAAACAAGCCGAAAGGCTCGTGCCGGCAAGAGAGAGCCGGATCGTTCCGGCGCTTACATGCGGACGGCGCCGGGAGATGAATCTGCAAAAAAGGGAAGCGTTGAAGAGCGCTCTCCATAGAGATGAAAAAAGGCGAAGAATGATCGCATTCTTCGCTCTTTTCATTGCATGATAAACAGAAATTGATCCATCATGGATCCGCGCGTTCCGATTGTTTCTCCAAAAGATATTTCAGCATGGTTACTTCTCGTCTGACCCTGATATAATATTCGCTTTGCTGATATTGCGGAACCGCTTTCCCTGTGCAGCGCAGAATGTCTTCCGCCGTTTCAGGAACGGGAAGAGGCTGCAGATCGGCGAAGCTGCCGAGGGGAAGGAGCACAGAGGAAGTACCTTCGGTCAGCCAGGTTTTCGCGATCTTTTTGAACGTTTGAAAATCGCATTCATATTCGGGAACCATGCGGAAGACGTATTTTTTCTCTCCGTCCACGTACCAACACAAGTCAAGCAAAATTCGCATCTCTTTTTCCAGCTCAACTTCCGGTTTAACCTTCAATTCCGAGGCGATTTTCTGCATTTGCCCGTAAAGCGGCAGATCTTTGATTGTGCTGTCCGCGGCGGACAAAATGCTGTCTTTCAGGCTGTCGTCCGCGTACGCCATGTGATAAAGGGAAAAGACCTCATGCGACACACAGGAAAACAGGCATTTTTCGCCTCTGAACAAACTGAGATTTTCTAGAAAAACAGTTCGTCCGTCCCCGAACATACAAGTAAGGCTCTCGTCGAGAATGTGCTTTTTGAGTGGTGCCGTCAGTTGAAAGAGGAAGAGATTCCCCCACATTCCTCCGTCGCTTTCTCCTTGCCGGCAGGACAGAAAGGCGGGAATGATATCCTCGTATCGCGTACCGTAAAGTTCGTTAATGTCTCCCAGTCCGTAAGATTCGTCCCCCAAGAATTCGGCTGTATCGCTTGCGGATAAAATCGCGTTTGCGACAGATCTCTGCACTTCGTCAAATATCGTATAGCACGGGATCTCTTCAAAATACATTGCCGCTCCGTATGATCATTTCTCTTTATAATCTTTGGTAAAATTTCCTATAAAACCTGCGGGAAGGGGTGTCCTTTTTCCGGCGTGTTCAGGCTTTCGTTGAGGGGAGATTCAGCCTGTCCCCGTAGCGTTTCAATAAATTCAGAAGGCAGTAGAGCTGTACGGAGATCTTCTTTTCGCCGAACAGCGCTTCGGGGGGCTGCAAGAGCGCCTGGTCGAGCCCGATGTATTCTTGATTGCAGATCTCGTTGAAGTCCATGACGGCGCGGTTATCCTCCAGCTCTTGCCTCTCAATCTCTTCCTTTTTGTTTTTGAAAAAATTTTCAGCTTTATCTTTATTGCAAGACAGCAGCGTGATGCCGAAAAAGTCCGGCTTGCCGCCGCGGTTTAACAGGCGGATATAGCCGCAGACAATCGTCTCCTTAAAACAGGAGGGGGGAAGATGGCTCTCCTCCGCCAGTTCGCGTTCCATGGCGCGGGAGAGAAAGGCGCCGAAGTCGCATTCGTACTTTTTCATGGAGCGGTAATAGCGGTATTCCCTTTTTGCGGCCAGCATGTTTTTCTGCGCGGTGAAGGGATCTGTACATCCAGAATTTTCGTTTTTGTCAGTGAGAGTGTCTTTGGATTTGTTTTCGGCAGTGAGAGTGTCTTTGGATTTGGAATTTTTGCCTCCGGCGGAAAGGGCGTCTTTTCTCGCTTTCTTCCAGGCCTGTTTTGCGGCGCGGTACGCGCGCTTTTTTTCGGCTAGCAGCTGTTTTTTCTCCTTTTTGTCCTGCTCGAAGAGGTCCTCGAAGTCGGCGGAGCCGGAGCCGCTCGGCACGTAGCAGTCGTTGTTGACGTCGTTCCGGTTGTGCTGGCGGTTGATTATCAGGTATCCGTCCTCCGTGACCGCGAGCGTACTTGCGCCCACGATGTTGGCGGCAGGGCTGTCCGTCAGGTTATAGAGCATGCCGTAGCGGTCCACGGTCATCTTTTTGCCGTCGTAGACGGAGGAAAAATCCGCCTCGAACACCTGATCGAATATGAGGTCGTTGGACGTCATGTTGGAGAAGTAATCCGTCTTCTGCACCCAGACGCAGGGCGGCGCGCCGTCCCGCTGTTTCCGCTTCCAGTTTTCCGCGGACAGCATGTCCGTTCTCAGCCGCACGAGATTGCCGTTGAAGATGTTTTTCCCCTGGGAAATCTTTTCGCTCACGATCTGATAGAGCGCGCGCCGCTGTTCTTCGTTCATGGCGGGCTTATGCGGCACGACTTTCAGCCGCATGCCGCGCGCCGAAGCGAGGAGCGCGTCGTCCGCCGCGGGAGAGGAAAGATAGATCTCGTTTTCCCACTGCTCCCAGCGATAGCCGTTTTCCTCAAACGTCTTGGTGTGTTTTTTCATCACGCTCTCGACGACTTCCCGCTTCCAGGTGTTCTGATGAATCAGCTGGCGGTTGAAATATCCGCGGTAAAGCGCTGCTCCGGAGCGTACCGCCCCGTATCCCGTGATGATCGCGGTGGCGGCGGACAGCAGGAGATCGGCGATTTCCTTGATTCCGTCCGCGCGCGTCGCGCCCGCGAGCTCGACGGCGTTGACAACCGTGCTCGCGGCGGCTGCCGCAAACGTCGCAAAAAAGGCGATCAGCGTGTAAAAGAAGCCGGACCGCAGAACGGAATACAGCTTGATTTTCGTTGCAGAATATTCTTTTCCTTTTTTTCTTTTTTTCTCTTTCTCTTCTCTTTTCATGTCCGTTTGCCGTAAATGCTGCCGCCGTCCGCGTCGATGGCGACGACGACGGGGAAGTCCTCTATCTCGAGGCGGTGCACCCCCTCCGAGAGAAGGTCGGGAAAGGCGATGCACTCGCTTTTCCGGATGGCATTTCCGTAGGTCGCGCCCAGCCCTCCGATCGCGGCAAAGTAGACCGCCCTGTTCCTGACGATGCTCTTCACCACCGCTTCGCCCCGCTCGCCCTTGCCGATCATGCCCTTCAGCCCGGCGTCCAGAAGGGCGGGGGTGAACACGTCCACGCGGTAGCTGGTGGTGGGGCCGCAGCTGCCGCTGCTTTTTCCCGCCGGCGCGGGGCAGGGGCCCGCATAGTAGATGGTCTGCCCCGCGAGCGCGAAGGGCAGCGGTTCTCCCTTTTTCATCATCTCCGTCAGCCGCCGGTGCGCCGCGTCGCGCGCGGTATAGACGACGCCGGACAGCAGGACTCTGTCTCCCGCTTTCAGCGAGCCGAACAGCGGCGCATCCTCGGGAAGCCTGATTTTCTTGACCATATTACAGAATTTCCTCCTCGCAGCGCGCGCAGTGGCACTGCATGTTGACCGCCACGGGAAGCCCGGCGATGTGGGTGGGGAGCACCTCGATCGCCACGCTCAGCGCGGTGATGTCCCCGCCGAAGCCCTGCGCGCCGATCTGCAGCGCGTTGACGGCGGAAAGCGCCCGTTCCTCCAGTTCCCTGACGTCCGCGCGCTCCGCAGGCGCTCCGACCGGGCGCAGAAGCGCCTTTTTTGCCAGATATGCGCACTTGTCGAACGTGCCGCCCACGCCTACGCCCACGATGACGGGGGGACAGGGGCGGCTGCCCGCATCCCTGACCGCCGAAACGACGGCGTTCACGATGCCCTCTTTGCCCGCGGCGGGGGTGAGCATAGAGAGCTTGCTCATGTTTTCGCTGCCGAAGCCCTTGGGCAGGACGGTCACTCTGACCCTGTCCCCCGGCACGATCTCGGTATAGAGCACGGCGGGCGTATTGTCCCCCGTGTTGACGCGGGTGAGCGGATCGCAGCAGCTCTTGCGGAAACAGCCGTCCGCGTATGCGCGCCGCACGCCGGCATTCGCCGCCTCCGCGACGGGAGCGCCGGCGATGTGCACGTCCTGCCCCACTTCCAGCATGACGACGCAGAGCCCCGTATCCTGGCAGACGGGGAGGGACTCCCGCACCGCCACGTCCGCGTTCTCCGCCATCAGCGACAGCGCGTACCGCGCGAGCTCCCCGGTCTCCGCCTGCGCCGCGCAGGTCAGCGCGCGCTTCGCGGACGGGGTGAGGTTTACGCCTGCTTTCAGGGCGAGGCGGTAGACCGCGTTTTCGATTTCGTTTGATGTTATCGTTCTCATAGCGCTTTTATTATACCATAATTTCAGAAAAGCGGAAATAATATTTTACTATTTTGTCAAAATATTGTAAAATAAGATTATGAATGGACTTTCTGAGCGGCCGCTCGGCGAACGGGAGGTGGGGATTGCCTATTCCGCCGCCGCCGTCCTGCCGCTGTTTTTTTCCCTGATCTTTGCGCTGATCGCCCTGGCAATTTCCCCCGATTACGAAACCGAGGGCTGGTATACGCTGGGCGCTTATCTGTGTTCGCAGCTGGCTTTTCTCTCGGTGGTTGCGGGCGTGTGCGCTTTTACGCGGCAAAGCCCCGCAAAGGCGCTCGGATTTTGCCGCTGTCACGTGAAATTCTATCTGATCGGCTTCGTGCTGGTCTTCGGCATGCTGTTCGGCGCGAGCATTCTCGCCTCGCTGTTTGAAACCTGGATGGAGGAGCTCGGCTTCACGCTGTCCGGCGCGCCCGTTCCCGTGGACACCGCGGGGTATTTCGCCGCGAGCCTCGTCGTCGTGGGGATCATCCCCGGAATCCTCGAGGAAGCGCTGTTCCGCGGCGTGCTGCTCGGCGGCATGAAGCGCTTTCCGCCCTGGGCGGCGGTTCTGCTGTCCGGCGCGCTGTTTTCTCTCTTTCATCAGAACCCCGCGCAGACGGTCTATCAGTTCCTGTTCGGCTGCGTATTCGCGCTCGTCGTGATCAAATCCGGTTCACTGCTTCCCGCCGTCTTCATGCACGTGCTCAACAACGCCTTTATCATCGTATACCAATATCTCGGCGCAGAGCCGGGCGAGACCGCTTCGCTCGTCCTGCTGATCGCGGGGCTGATTGCGGCGATCGGGGGAATCACGTGTTTGCTTCTGTGCAAAACGCCTCCGCGGGAGGAAAGGGAACGCCCCCGTTACGGCGTATTTTTCCTGTACGCGTCGCTGGGCATTCTCTATTGCGCCGCCATGTGGGCGCTGACGCTGGCGGCAGTATGATCAGGATCAGGCTGGTCGCGGTGGGAAAGGTAAAGGAGGGGTATTTTCGGGAGGCGTTTCTCGAATACGAAAAGCGCCTCGGCCGGTTCTGCCGCTTGTCCGTAACGGAAATCAAAGAGGAACTCCTCGGCAAAGACGGAGCGGCGGAGCGCGCCGCCGTCGTGCGGCGGGAGGGAGAGCGGATTCTCCCGGAACTCAGAGGGCGGGTGGCGGCGCTCGCAGTGGAGGGGAAAAAGCTGTCCAGCGAAGGGCTTTCCGCCTGGATGACGGAGGCGGTTTCGCGCGGCGCGGGCGAGCTGACGTTCGTCATCGGCGGCTCGTACGGCCTCTCCGACGCGGTAAAAGGGCGCGCGGATCTTCTCCTGTCCTTTTCGGATATGACCTTTCCGCATACGCTGACGCGCGTTCTCCTGGCGGAACAGCTTTACCGCGCGTTTACCATCGCCGAGGGCAGCGGCTATCATAAATAGGGACGGGAACCGCGGCGGCGTTCATATCATAGACTATGAACGTCTTGCAAGCGGTGGAGGAAGCCTACCGCGCCTACGAGGGCGAAAAGGGCTACATCGGTTTTTCGGAAAACGGGGCGGGGATTCCCTATTTCCTCATCGGAAGGGGCGCTCCCGTCGTACTGGCGCAGTTCTCCATGCACGCGCGCGAGTATATCACTTCCTATCTCGCCCTGCATTACCTCGGCGATCTGGTCAAAAGCCCCGTGAAGGGGAGCGTGTATCTTCTCCCGCTCATGAATCCGGACGGCGTGAAGATCTGCCTTTCCGGGCATCCTCTTTACAAGGCGAATGCGCGGGGCGTGGACCTGAACGTCAATTTCGACGCGAAGTGGGGGACGGGCGCCTCCAACGTCTTTACGCCGGGCGCGGAGAATTACGTGGGGCCCTATCCCTTTTCGGAGAGCGAGACGCGCGCGCTGCGCGACTTCACTTACGCCGTCCGCCCGGACGCGACGCTTTCCTTTCACGCCAAGGGGGAGGAGATCTACTGGTGCTTTGATCAGAGCGGGGAGCGGCTGCTCCGGGATCTTTTGATCGCGGAGGCGGTCTCGCGGGAGACGGGGTATCCCTTAAAACGCACGCCGAACAGCGCGGGCGGCTATAAGGACTGGTGCGTCTCCGCACTCAGGATCCCCGCTCTGACCATAGAGGTGGGGAAAGACGCGCTCGCGCACCCCATCGGGCGGGAACACAGCGAGCAGATTTACGCCGATATCAAGGGCGCCTTCCGGGCGCTTGCCGAGGAGTTATGAAGGAAAAATTCATGCGCGAAGCGATCAGAGAGAGCCAAAAGGCGTTCGAGCGGGACGAGGTGCCCATCGGATGCGTCATCGTGAAGGACGGGAAAATCATCGCGCGCGCACACAACCGCAAGGAAGAAAAAAAGTGCGCCACGGCGCACGCGGAGATTCTCGCCATCGAAAAGGCGAGCAGAAAAACGGGGGACTGGCGGCTGGACGGCTGCGAGATGTACGTCACGCTGGAGCCCTGCCCCATGTGCGCGGGCGCGATCGCCAACGCGCGGCTTTGCAAGCTCTATTTCGGCGCGTACGAGAAAAAGAGCGGAAGCGCGGAGAGCCGCCATTCCCTTCTGACCGAGAGCGGGCTCAACTGGTCCGTTCCCCACGAGGGCGGGCTGCTGGAGGAGGAATGCGCCGCCGTTCTGAAAAATTACTTTAAAATTAAGCGGGAAGAAAGGAAAAAGAATTGACTATTTTTCTGTTTTCGATTAAAATAATATAGCGTTCGGCAAAATGAGGGGAAGAAAACCGGAACAAGCCTGCAAGGGATTGAAATATACGAAAGCGAGGATAGGAGTAACATGATTACACACGGCAATGAGATCGAATTGTTTTCGGGCAATTCCAACAAGCCCCTGGCGGAGGCGATCGCAAAGGAGCTGAAAATCGGCCTTTCCGGCCTGGAAGTCGGCACGTTCAGCGACGGGGAGATCTCCGTTCACCTGTGCGAGACCGTCCGCGGAAAGGACGTGTTTCTGATTCAGTCCACATCCGCTCCCGTCAACAACAATCTGATGGAGTTACTGATCATGATCGACGCGGCGCGGCGCGCTTCCGCCGGCAGGATCACCGCCGTCATTCCCTATTTCGGGTATGCCAGACAGGACAGAAAAGCGCGTTCCAGAGATCCCATCACCGCCAAACTGGTCGCGGATATTCTCACGACGGCGGGCGCGGACCGCGTGCTGACCATGGATCTCCACGCCGCGCAGATTCAGGGATTTTTCGATATCCCCGTCGATCACCTGCTCGGTTCCGCCATCCTCGCGAAATATTATAAAAAGAAGATCACGGAAGACTGGGTCGTCGTCTCGCCGGACGTGGGCAGCGTCGGCAGGGCGCGGAACTTCGCTTCCAAGATCAACTGCCCGCTGGCGATCGTGGACAAGCGCCGCCCCAAGGCGAATCAGATCGAAGTCATGAACGTGATCGGCGACGTTGCGGGCAAGAGCTGCCTGATGGTGGACGATATGATCGACACCGCAGGCACCATCTGCCAGGGCGCCGAGGCGCTCATGAAAAACGGCGCGAAGGAGGTATATGCCTGCTGCACGCACGGCGTTCTCTCCGGCCCAGCGCTTGACCGCCTGACCGATTCCTGCATCAAGGAAATTGCGGTTCTGGATACCATCGATCTGACCGAGACCGCGCATAAGTGCGCAAAACTCAAGGTGCTGTCGGTCGCCAAGCTGTTTGCGAAGGCGATCACGAGCATTTACTCGGACACTTCCATTTCGGGTATTTACGAGGACTGAACATTGCGTGCCGCGCCGCTGGGCGCGGCATTTTTATGAGGAGACAGCATGAAACTGATCGTGGGACTGGGCAATCCGGACGCGAAATATGCGCATACGTATCACAATCTCGGCTTTATGGCGGTGGACTGCCTCGCCGCAAAGCTGGGGGTGTCGGCGGATAAAAAGAAGTGCCTGGCAAAGATCGCGGAGGCGCGCGTCGGGGGGGAGAAGGTCGTTCTCGCCAAGCCGCAGACCTATATGAATTTATCCGGAAAAAGCGTCTCGGAGCTCGTCAATTACTTTCGCGTGCCCCTCGCCGATCTCGTCGTCATTTACGACGATTACGACCTGCCGAAGGGGGCGCTCCGTATCCGCACGGAGGGCTCGGCCGGAACGCACAACGGCATGCGCGACATCGTGTACGAGCTGGATTCCACCGCATTCGCGCGGATCCGCATCGGCTTCCGCTCGGAAAGCGACGCCCCTCTGATCAGCCAGGTGCTGTCCGCCATTCCGTCGGAGGACCGTCCGCTGTTCGAGCGGTCCGTGGAGCAGGCGGCGGAAGCGGCGCTTGCGTTCGCGCAGGGAGAGCCCTGGGACGCGGTCATGCGCCGCTTCAACGCGAAGGGATAACCGCCTTCCGCGCGTCAGGATATGTTGAGAGAACTTTTAAAACCGCAGGCACTGGGCAGTCCGTTTACGGAGATTGCCGACGCTGTCCGCCAGGGAATCCCCTCGGCGGTTTTTAACCTGTCTTTTTCCGAAAAGTGCCACGTCGCGTCCATGCTGGACCGCCCCGTCCTGTTCGTCGTCCCGGATACGCTCGCCATGGAGCGCGCCGCGGAGGAGGTGCGGGGGCTTTCCGGCCGCCGCGCGGTCAAGCTCTATCCGAAGGACGACGTGCTGCTGGATAAGCGCGCGTTTTCCAAATTCAGCCTGTTTAAGCGCATTGCTGCGCTGTGCGAGCTGAAAGCGGGGGCGGATTTTGCAATCGCTACGCCCGAATCGCTGATGCAGCTTTTTCCCGCGGACGTCAGGACGCTCACCCTGAAAAAGGGGGGCAGCTACGATCTGAAAAAGATCGCTTCCGCCCTCGCCTCGATGGGATACCAGCGGGGGGATTTTCTGGAGGGGCAGGGGAGCTTCGCCCTGCGCGGCGACATCCTCGATCTGTTCCCCGTGGGAGAGGAAAATCCCTGGCGCATCGACTTTTTCGGGGACGAGGTGGAGACGCTGAAGCGCATCGACGGGGATACGCGCGAGGGGCTGGGATATGCGGACGCGCTGACCGTCTTTCCCGCGACGGACGTTCTGATCGGAGCGGAGGAGATCCCCGCCCTGACCGCAGAGCTGAGAGCGGAGATGCGCCGGCACAAAAACGCGGACGCCGCAGCCCGCGTCCGCGTGCGCGCGCAGGAGCTGATCGACGCGCTGGAAAGCGGCGCCGCGGCGGATTTCGGCGCGCTCATGCCCCTTTTGGTCAACACGACGGCGGACATATTCGACTATCTCCCCGCGGAGACTGCGGTCGTGTTCGACGAGCCGAAGCGCCTGTCCGAGGCGTTCGACCGGCTCGTCAAGGAGCATACCGAGCGCTATGCGGGCATGGCGGAACGGGGAGAAGCCTTCACGTTCGCCGCCCGCCAGTACGCCGACAAAAACGAGGTTTTAGGGGCGCTTTCCGCGCGCCGCGCGCTCGCCGTGCAGACGCTGACGACGGCGGTTCCCTTTTTCAGCCCGTTAAAGACCTTTTCCGTGCGCTCATCCGCGCTGCCGCGCTACCGCATGAAGCTGGATATTCTCAAGGAAGACCTCGGGAACTGGACGTTCAACGGGTACCGCGCCGTCGTCTGCACGGGCAATTACGAGCGCGCGGCGGCGCTGTCGGGAGAGCTGTCCGACGAGGGAATCCCCTCCTGCATCGACAGGCCGGAGACAAAGAAAGGCGTATTGCTCCTGACGGAAGAGCTGGACAGCGGGCTCCTCTATCACGACGCGAAGCTCGTGGTCGTCGGCAGCGGAGATATCTATGCGCGGAAAGAGGCGAAAAAGCGGATCAGGAAGAGCCGCAGCGAGTTCTTCAGCGCGCCCGAGGTAGGGGATATCGCCGTACACGAGGTGCACGGCATCGGGATCGTGCGCGGCACCAAGCGCATTTCCACTTCTTACGGCACAAAGGATTACATCGCGGTGGAGTACGCGGGCGGCGATATTCTCTACGTCCCCGTCGAACAGATGGACGTGCTCTCCCGCTATCTCGGCGGGGATAAGAAGCCCGCCCTTTCGCGGATCGGCGGCAAGGATTTCGAGCGCGCAAAGCAGAAGGCGAAGGAGAGCATCCGGAAGATGTCCTTCGACCTCAAGGAACTGTACCGCCTCCGCGCGGAGCGGAAGGGGTTTTGCTTTGAGGAGGACGCCTCTTTACAGGCGGCGTTTGAGGACGCCTTTGAATTTGACCCCACGGACGACCAGCTGCGCTCGGCCGACGAGATCCGCTCGGATATGTGCAGCGAAAAGGTCATGGACCGGCTGCTCTGCGGGGACGTGGGGTTCGGCAAGACGGAGGTCGCCTTCCGCGCGGCGTTCCGCGCGATCGTCAATCACAAGCAGGTCGCGTTGCTCGCGCCCACTACCATTCTGTCGCAGCAGCATTACAACACGGCGGTCCGGCGTTTTGCGGATTTCGGCGTGGAGATCGCCGTCGTCAACCGCTTCAAGACGGACGCGCAGCAGGCGGAGATTCTGGCGCGGCTGAAAGAGGGAAAGATCGACCTGATCGTGGGGACGCACCGGCTCTTGTCCGCGGACGTGGGGTTCCACGACCTCGGCCTGCTGATTCTGGACGAGGAACAGCGGTTCGGCGTGGAGCACAAAGAGAAAATCAAGCTCCTGAAAAACAACGTCGATACCCTCACGATGACGGCGACGCCCATTCCCCGCACCCTGCACATGTCCCTTGCCGGCATCCGCGATATCAGCACCATCAACACGCCGCCGCGCGAGCGCATTCCCGTACAGACGTACGTGACCGAGGAGACGGAGGGTCTGATCCGCGACGCGCTGATCCGGGAACTCTCCCGCGGCGGACAGGCGTTTATCCTCTACAACCGGGTGGAATCCATCTATTCGTTCGCCAAAAAAGTGAAGGACATCGTGCCCGAGGCGGGCATCACCGTCGTACACGGGCAGATGGAGGAGAAAAAGCTGGAACGCCACATCGAGGAGTTTTACGCGGGGAAAACGGACGTTCTCATCTCCACCACCATCATCGAGAACGGCGTGGACCTGCCCCGCGCCAATACGCTCGTCGTCATCGACGCGGACCGGCTGGGGCTCTCCACCCTCTATCAGCTGAAAGGCCGGGTGGGGCGGAGCAACCGCATGGCGCACGCGTATTTCACCTTCAAGCGGGACAAAGTCCTGAACGAAGCGGCGTACAAGCGCCTGACCGCGATCATGGAATTCACCGAGATGGGGAGCGGCTTCAGGATCGCCATGCGCGACCTCGAGATCCGGGGAGCGGGGAACGTTCTGGGCAAAGAACAGCACGGCCACATGGACAAAGTGGGGTATGAGCTCTATTCCAAGCTGCTCAAAGAGGAGCTGGGCGAAAAGCCCGCCAAGAACGTGCAGCTGGATATCCGCGTTTCCGCCTATATCCCGGAGGGCTATATCGAAAATTCGGCGGGTCGGATGGACGCTTACAAGGAGATCGCGGAAATCCGCACGCTTGCCGACCGGAACCGCGTCGTCGGCGCGCTGGAAGACCTGTACGGAGAACTCCCGCTGGAAGTGGAAAACCTCGTGGAGATCGCTTCCGTCAAGGCGATGGCGGAGGAGATCGGCGCGGAAGAAGTCCTCTCGGACAAGGGCGCCGCTTCGCTCGTGTTCGATTCCATCGAGCGGTTCGGTAATCTCCTTCTGCACGACGCGATGGACCGCTACCGCGGGTACGTCAAGGCGACGGCGGCTGTCCGCCCGACGCTGGAATTTTCCGCGCCGGAAAAAGACGCGGGCGAAATGCTGGCGCTTTTGAAGGATTTTTTGGCGATTCCGTCCTCGTTTGCAAAAAAATCCGAAAAAAAGTGACGAATTGAATTGCAATTTGTCTGCAAATAAGCTATAATATCTAGGTATCTAAATATCTACTCATCGAAGGAGCGAATCAATGAAGAAAAAGATGATATCCGTCGTGACCACGATCATGGCATTTATTTTGGCCATGTCCGTCTTTGCGGGGTGCGATCTGATCACCGTGAACAACACGCGGGATATGAATCAGGTGGTCGCGACCGTCAAGACCGATCAGGACGCGCCGGAGGAGAAAATCTATAAAAAGGATATGGTATGGGCGTACATCAGCTACGGATACGTCTACGTGCAGAACTACGGCTATACCCAGGCGGCAACGTTCCAGTTGATTTTCGACAACCTCGTGGAGTCCAGAATTCTCGTGCAGGAAGCGTGCCGCGTGTTCAACGAGAAGGAAAACAAGAACCTGACCGGCGCCGAGCTCTACAATGCGGAGAATTACCTCGACGAAGAGGAGAAGGCAGAAGCGCTTTACAACACGATCTACTCCATCAACAGTTTGATCGACGGCTTCGAGAACGTCGAGGAAGAAGAGGAAGAACCCGCGGAAGAGACCACGGAAGAGACGAGAACCGCTCCCACGGACGCGAAGAACTACGAGAAGGAACTCGGGCTGGAGGACTGGAACGAATACATCGCGAAGGGCATCCGCACGGACGAGGATGAGGACGGGAACCCCTCCGTCACCAGGAAGAACGCCTACAACAAGACGCTTAAATTCCTCCAGGGCGAGAGCCTGTTAGGGGAAGGGTTCGATCTTACCAAGGGCGACATCACCGAGAGCGAGTTCTATCAGAGCACGCTGAAATCCAACTACGAGAGCTTCCTCGTCGACAATTACGAAAATTCCATCCGGGACGACGTGATGAGCAAGCTGAGCGCTCAGACGCTCGCGGACAATTACGCGGAAATGTACGAGGCGCAGAAAAACGGCACGGTTTCGCAGTCCGATTACGAGACCAGTCTCAGCGAAGCCTCGCTCACGAACCCCGTCGTATACAATCCCTACAGCGGATACGGCTACGTATATAACCTGCTCCTTTCCATCGACGACTATCAGACGGCGGAGATCGAGGCGATCGATTCCACCGATAAGGCGGAGATTCTCAGGGAGCGGAACGCGATCCTCTCCAAGACGACGGTGACCGATCTCCGTTCCACCTGGATCACCGCGGGATACGATTTCGATTACGAGACGCTTTCCTTCACGGGCGATTACGCGAAAGCGGAAAAAGCGCTTCCCTTCCAGGGCAGCGTCACCTGGCTGAACGAGGCGGATAAACCTGCGGACGACAAGGATGACGAAGATTATACCGCGAAATACGAGATCAACTCCGTCAGGCGCTTCGGCCTGGACGAGTTCATCGCGTTCATGGACGAATATCTGTACGACGGTCCGGTAACGGGAAATAAGACGGAAAAATATTACCGCGAAGTGGTCAATCCGGTTGCAGAAGAGAACTCCAAGGAATTCCGCAACCGCGTGCAGGATCTGTTGTTCGCGTTCTCCGGAGATCCGGGCTCTCTGAACACCTATCAGGGCTACGTGATCTATCCGAAAGCGCGCTACAATGAGACGGATAAATACGTCGCGGAATTTACGGAAGCGGCGATCGAGCTCGTCGCCAACGGCAAGCTGGGAGATTATAAGATCGTCGGCACGGAATTCGGCTATCACATTATGTTTTATTCGGATACCGTCACCGTGAATTCCGGTTATCGCACGCTTTGGGAGTACCTCGTTGCGACGGGAGAGGCGGACGGGTTCGACAGCCTGGAAGCGTATTACGCGGATATGCTGGCGAATATCGACGACTATGCGGATAAAGAATCCTATCTCTACACGCTGCAGCAGGCATACGTCTCCACCATCGTCACCAATCAGCTGAACGAAGCGCGCGAGGCGATCATTCAGTCCTTCCAGGACGAGGACGGCGAGTACGTGGCGGAGAAGGGCGTCACCGTTTATAAAGGCAGATTTTCCGACTTGGTCGGAGACTGACCCTGACTTTGAAGGAAAAGGCAAAACCGGGCGTTTTGCCTTTTATTTTTATCATGATCTTATATTTTGATACCGAAACCACGGGGCTTGCCCCGGGGAAAATCTGTCAGCTGAGCTATCTGATGCAGAGCGCGGAGGCGGTCGCGGCAAAAAACTTCTTTTTTGCGGTGCCGTATGTCGATCCGGGCGCGGTCGCCGTGCACGGCTTTACGCCGGAGCGCCTCTTCACGCTCTCGGGCGGCGCCCGGTTTGACGATAAAATCGACGAGATCGAGGAGGATTTTGCCGCGGCGGGTCTCATCGTGGCGCACAACATCGCCTTCGACCTCTCTTTTTTGCAGGCGGAATTTGCGGCGGAGCACCGCGCGTTCGCGCACGGCGAGCCGTTCTGTTCCATGCGCGCTTTTACGCCGCTCTGCGGCCTGAAACGGTCGGACGGGATTCGGCCGAAGTTTCCCAAGCTGGGAGAACTGTGCGAATTTCTGGATTTGTATCCGTACGATATCACGCGCGCGTCGGCGGAGCGGTTCGGCGCTTACGCCGCCGCGCACGACGCGCGTTACGACACGGCGGCGCTTTATCTGGCCATGAACGCCGCGCGCGGACGGTTCGCCGAAATCGGGGAGCTGTTCGACCGCTACACAGGAGCATAGGAGACAGATGAAGGTGATCGTCGTCGATTCCTGCCTCGAATGGGCAGATATGTATCGCATAGAGGCGCAGGCGATCCGGGAGATCCTCGGGGAAAACTGCGTCGCCGTCCATCATATCGGCAGTACCGCCGTTCCGGGGCTGAAAGCAAAGCCCGTAATCGATATCATGCCGGTCGTGAAATCGCTGGCTGCCGTCGATGAGAAGCAGGCGGCGTTCATGCGTTTGGGGTATGAATGTATGGGGGAATTCGGCATTCCCGGCCGGCGGTATTTCCGCAAGGGCGGAGAGAACCGGACGCATCAGATACACGTATTTGCGGAAGCGGACGGAAGAAACGTCGCGCGGCATCTTGCGGTGCGCGACTACCTGCGCGCCCACCCGCAGCGCGCGCGGGAATACGGCGCGTTGAAGGCGGCGCTTGCCGCGCGTTATCCGGAGGATATCGGGGCTTACTGCGACGGGAAGGACGCTTTTGTCCGCGCGCTGGAACGGGACGCTTTGATCTGGCAAAGGGGGAGGGAGAAACAATGAACTTTTTTTCGGTCTTTACAAGCGTATTTACGCTCGTGGTTCTGATCGTCCCGGGGTATTTGCTCGCGCGGTTTCGGATGATTCCGGAATCGCTGGCGAAGGGGCTTTCCACGCTGCTGCTCTATGTCTGCCAGCCGATGCTGACGTTTATGAGCTTTCAGAAGACGGCGTATTCTTCCGAGATCGCGGTCAACATGCTGATCGTCGCGGGCGTCGCGCTGGCGGCGCACCTCGTCATGATTGCGGTCGTCTTTCTGATTTTCCGCAGAAAGACGGATGCGCGTTACCGCGTCGTGCAGTTTTCCGCAGTGTTCGGCAACTGCGGCTTCATGGGGCTGCCCTTTCTGCAGGCGCTCTTTCCGGATGCGCCCGAAACGCTTATATACGGGGCGGTCATCGTGGCGGTGTTTAATTTTTTGAATTGGACGGTGGGCGTCGCTCTTCTGACGGGCGAAAAAAAGCACATGAAGATCACGCGGGCGCTTTTCAACCCGACTTCCGTCGCGCTTTTCATCAGCCTGCCCCTCTTTCTGCTGCTGAAACGCCCCCTTGCGGAGCTCTTTGAAGCGGGCACGTATGCGCAGGCGTTTACGGACAAACTGCTGTTTTCCTTCGATCTGCTCGGGAATACGGTCACTCCGCTCGCAATGATCGTTCTGGGGATCCGCCTGTCGGAAATGAAGCTGAAAGAAATTTTTGCCAGCGCGCCCGTCTATCTCGCGGCGGCATTCAAGCTCATACTGATGCCGCTTCTGGTGATCCTCATGCTTCTGCCGCTGTCGCTGGAGCCGCTGGTCGCCTCCGCGCTGTTTTTCGGCCTCTCCATGCCGACGGCAACGAGCGCCGTCCTGTTTTCGGAGCAGTTCGGGGGAGATTCTCATCTCGCCTCCGCCACGGTCCTGCTGACGACGATTCTTTCCGTGCTGACAATCCCGTTGCTCTTTCTTCTGTTTCAGCTGATCTGAAGGAAGAGATGTGCATAAACATAATGGGCATGCAAAAATCGTTAGGCCATAAAAATTGAAAGGCCACAGAAAAGATATATCCGCATATATCCGGCGAATTTGAACAAAAAGAATCGTTAAAACTGTAAAAAACGGGGATTGTACAAACCGTACAAAGCATTCTGTCAACCAGCTACCCCTGAAAGCAAAAATCGCCAGGAAAAACCTGACGATCAAATTGCACAAATGGCAGGGGTAGCTGGATTCGAACCAACGATGACGGAGTCAGAGTCCGGAGCCTTACCGCTTGGCGATACCCCTTTCAGCGATGTTCGGAAACATCTGATATAGTATAGCAGATAAATCATTTTTTTTCAAGTATTTGAAGGCATTTTTTTTGAGATTTTTTATGATGCCGCATCGCAAACGCAATTGACAAGGAAGAGCCGAAATGATATACTGAAAAAAACGGCGCCGCCGCGGCGCGGGGAGGACGGATCATGCTCGCCTATACATATGCGGAGAAGGGAAAATTCAGATTGACGCAAAAAGAAAAACCCGTTCTGTTGCAGGAACGCGACGCGATCGTAAAAGTGACGCTGGCGAGCATCTGCACGAGCGACCTCCATATCAGACACGGCAGCGTGCCGCGCGCCGTTCCCGGCGTGACGGTGGGGCATGAAATGGTGGGAATTGTGGAGTCCGTCGGCGCGCAGGTAAAAAACGTAAAGCCGGGAGACCGCGTGACCGTAAACGTGGAAACGTTCTGCGGTTCCTGTTATTTCTGCCGCCGCGGCTTCGTCAACAACTGCACGCATCCGGACGGTGGCTGGGCGCTGGGCTGCCGGATTGACGGCGGTCAGGCGGAATACGTGCGCGTTCCCTTTGCCGACACGGGATTAAACCGCATTCCCGATACGGTGACGGACGAACAGGCGCTGTTTGTCGGCGATATTCTGGCGACGGGCGATTGGGCGGCGAGGATTTCGGAGATCGGGCGGGAGGACACCGTTCTCATCATCGGCGCGGGGCCGACGGGGATCTGTACCATGCTGTGCGCGCGGCTGAAACGGCCGAAACAGATCGTCATGTGCGAGAAGGACGCGGAGCGGCGCGCATTCGTCCGGCGGCATTACCCCGAAGTTGCGGTGATTTCTCCGGAAGAAGCGCGGGCGTTTCTTCTTCAAAACAGCTTACACGGCGGCGCGGACGTCGTGATCGAGGCCGCCGGGGCAAGGGATACCTTCCGCCTTGCCTGGGAATGCGCGCGGCCGAATGCGATCGTGACGATCGTGGCGCTCTACAGCGAAGCGCAGGAACTGCCGCTTCCGGAGATGTACGGCAAAAATCTCACGTTCAAGACGGGCGGCGTGGACGGCTGCAACTGCGAGGAAATTTTAAAGCGGATCGAGGCGGGAGAGCTGGATACTGCGCCGCTCATTACGCACGTGTTCCCCCTCAGGGAGATCGATCGAGCGTATGAAATCTTTGAGGGAAAGCGCGGCGGCGTCATGAAAATCGCGATTCGCACGGAAGATGACAAAGGAGGAAAGATTCTTGGAATTTGAAGTGAAGTTTGAGAGGGAAGCCGAACTGTATTTTCAGTTTTCGGACGGAGAGATGGAAGCGGTCGACGCCGCGGCGGAAGAAGCCGTACCCGTACTCGGGCAAATTACGGCGGACGGAGAAGAGATCGGTCAGATCATATTGTATGAATTATACAACGACGAACTTTTTTATCAGAAGTGCGACGAATTGTCCGGCGACTGCGAGACGGTCGCGGAGGCGATTTGCGGAAAAAACGGGCGCGTACTGGCGAAGCATCTGGGAGATCTGCGCGGGTGCGTCAGCATTTATATTCTGGATCGCATCGAAATCGCCCCTGCCTTCCGCAATCGCGGGATCGGCTCTGCCGTCATGAGACATCTGCGGCAGATGCTGTACAGCCAGTTCGGTTACGATGCGGCGATTTTTCTCTGCGCAAGCGCGTTTGAAGAGGCGCGTCAATACGGTTTCGGCTCCGCAGAATATGCTGAGCGCTGTGAAAAGCTGATCTCGTTTTACCGCAGTGCCGGATTTGAGGTCGTACAGGGCAGCGTGATGCGCTGTCTGGAGGAATGACCTCAAAAATCGAAAGAACGAGGCAAACGCAGAGCATTTTCGCATTTTGGGCATATTCTGTCCGCGGGCGCTTTTCCCTTCATGGGCGAGCGGTGCCCGCGCAAAGATTGCCGGGTGTATAAAAGGAGTTTACAATGGATCCGGTTTGGATGACCGTTATCGGTTTTTTATTGATTTTTGCCGCCACGACGCTGGGCGCATCTTTGGTATTTTTCTTTCGGAAAGAGATATCGGAGAAAGTAAATACGCTTTTTTTGGGATTCGCCGCCGGCATCATGATTGCAGCTTCCATCTGGTCGCTGCTCATCCCCTCCATTGAGGGCGCTGCCGATTGGGGAACGTGGAGCTTTGTTCCCGCTGTCGTGGGATTTCTCGCGGGAGGGCTCTTTCTCGTCCTGTTGGACAAAGTCGTTCCGCATTTTCACAGCGGGACCAACGAGGAAGAGGGGCCGCGTACTTCCCTCAACAAGGCCGCAAAGATGTTTCTCGCGGTCACCATACACAATATCCCGGAGGGGCTGGCGGTGGGATTTGCCTTCGGCGCGGCCGCCGTCGCCGGCACGGATGCGGCCTTTCTGACGGCGTTCGGGCTGGCGCTCGGGATTGCCATTCAGAATTTTCCGGAAGGCGCCGCGGTGGCGCTGCCGCTCAAACAGGTGACGGGAAGCCGCGGCAAAGCATTTCTGTACGGAATGGGGAGCGGCGTCGTGGAGCCGATCGCGGCGGTCGCCGGATATTTCCTCGCGGCGTATCTGACGGCTGCGCAGCCGTGGCTGCTGTCGTTCGCCGCGGGCGCGATGATCTTCGTCGTGGCGGAGGATCTCATTCCGGATGCAAAATTGGGGTCTCATCCTCATCTGGGAACCTGGGGCGTGATGATCGGGTTTGTGATCATGATGACGCTGGACGTCGCTTTGGGATAGACGGGATAGCGGCAGAGGCGCCGGCTCTTTTCTAAGAGCCGGCGTTTTTTAACGCTTTAGCATGAATAAACCCCCGGTTATACTGGGGGAGGGGAAAAGCACTTCAGTAAATAAAAACCTCATGATACAATAGTGAAGGTTTGGCGACCGCATCACTATAAAAAGTATCAGGAGGTTTTTAACACTGAAAAATGAAATAAAGCATACGGCACACTCAACATATAGATGTGAATATCATATAGTCTTTGCGCCGAAATATATGGGAAACTAAAAGCGGATATAGGCGAGATAATAAGAAAACTCTGCAACGAAAAGAAAGCGGAAATATTAGAAGCAGAGGCGTGTCCAAACCATATCCATATGTTAGTTAGCGTGCCACCGTAATTAAGTATAGCACAGTTCATGGGATATCTCAAGGGAAAAAGTACCCTAATGATATTCGATAGGCACGCTAACTTAAAATATAAATACGGAAGCAGAAGTTTTTGGTGTAGGGGATATTATGTTGATACTGTCACTTATTTTTATGGACAGTTTTTGTTGAACCTTCTGCAAAAAATTTATAGGAAAAATTATTTAATTTGGAAAATAATGATATAAAAAATGCGGAAGCAACGCGTAGAAAAGGCAAAATCGCTCAGCAGGCAGTGGAAAATGTTTGCGTCCCCAAGCAGCTTGGATGGTAAAATTAAAATCTATTCTTGCCAAAACGTTTGATTTGTGTTAAACTGTTATTTACAGAAAGCAGTAAGGAAACACGAACAAATGAAACACTTCAGAAAACGGTTGGACGGATGAAAACGGCGAAGAGATAACGTTTCCGCGCAAAATAAATTCAAATCGTTCCTTTACGGCGGTCTTTGCTCCGCACGAATACGCGCTGGATTATTGGCTGAACGGTGGGTATTTTCTACAGCCTCCTGAAAGCATCTTTACGGTGGAGAGCGGACCGATAGAGATTCCGACGCCTGAAAAATAGGGTGCGGTATTTGAGGGTTGTGTTTGTCGGCAGTATCATTCGCCCGATACGGTTGAAACGATATACGAATGCGCATTCGGTCACTTAAACGGCAGTATTGAAAAAATGTATGTTCCCGCTTCGTTAAAATTATCGGTTACAGCGGAGTGGCGTGCGTATTTGCGAAAGAGATACAGGGGATTAAAGAGCTTACAGGTGGTACGTGGAAACATATAGGAGGTAATTTATGAAAACTATTTCGGTAAAAGATTTACAGTTTGCATTAAGGGTGATTGACGAGATATACGGACTTACGGACAAAGATATTCAAATTACAGGTAACAAAAATTCCTTTCGTTTAATTTTTTTCTTTATGCAACGAAAAATTACAGTTGATAAAAGAGAAGACAGGGATCACACCGTTTACCTGGAAATTTACGTCACAGAAAAACCGCATATTCCATCTGTCGAAGTCGAACCTACTGAGTTTTGGTTGTTATATGCTTATTACGATAATGCACAGGCAAATCTGTTTTACAATAACGATAATTTGTATAAATACCTAAAATATTTAAGACGTTATATAGAAGAGAATAAAATTTTCTCTCAGGAATTTGACGTCCCGAATGAAAGAAGATATTTTTATCTTGAAGGAGTAAAAAAGGAACTTCCGTATGCTATAAGAATGGATACGCGTTTTGAATATTCTCAGATGTTCGGCAAAGATAAAATGGAACAACTGATGCGCAACATACCCATAGGGTGTACAAAGCCTTCATAGGGCTTTTATAACAACTTTCAGGACAAAGGATACTTCGGGCAATGTGATTTACGGAATCGTTTATTGTATACCGATAAACATAGTGCTTGAGTATACCAATGAATAAATTTTTTGCTTTTTTTTAGCGATAAAATTTTTCATACTTGCCTTGGAAATATTGTTTTTGCTTGGCGGTTTGGGGTTACCCTCGGCGTCGGGATGGAGCGAAAGGAATTTTTGAAATCTCGCCTTAATCCATTCTTTCCCGTGTGGAAATAAAATTTTATCTCTGTACTCGGCAGCCGTCATTCTTTGGCGGCTGCCACTTATGCCGCCGCGCAATGCTTTCTTTCATACACCCACATAAATGAATTGAAAGCCGAGCAAAGATTTGTCCTTGCTCGGCTTTTTTGTCAACAGACGGCAGCACGCATGCGCATGCGTGTGAAAAGACGGCCTGAAAAAGCGCAAAACAGAGAAAAACGGGGCAGGCGCATCCGCCGCATAAAAGCGCCCCGCCTTTGAATCGCTTTTCCTGAAAGGCCGTTTTTCCCTGTTTCAATGAGATCGTAACATCATATCCGAAATTTTCCGAAAAAGAAAAAAGAAAGGAAAAAAATCCGCAAAAAGGGGTTGTTATTTGGTTTTCTGCGGCAGTTTTCCAAAAATTACCGATAAAAAAGAAACGATTTTACAATTATTTTGTACTTTTATACTATCATTCGCCCGGGTTCCGCGTTATACTATAGCTGATTCAGATGATAACAGGAGGTTAAAATGAAGAGAAAGCTGATATGTTTGCTGATGCTCCTTGCGTTGGCGCTGGCGGCGATCGCCGGGTGCCAACCGACGGAGAAAACGCCCGAACCCGACAACGGGCCCTTTGACGCGTCAAAGGTGGCGGTCAGCGGAGCGGCGGAAACGCTGACCGCCGAACTGGGCAACCGTTATGAGATTCCCGTTCCCTCGGTCAAATACGCCGGGTGGGAGAAGGAAGTTACGTTCGACGTCGTGGACAGCGAGGAGAACGCGGTGGAGATCATCTCGCGGGGGACGCGCATCTTTGTGGAGGACGTAAACGGCTATACCGTCCGCTATTATATCGAGCATTTGGAGGAGAGCCATCGCGTGGCGTCCTCGAAAATTGACGTGAGCGATACCGTGGGGCCGGAAATCGCCCTGCCCGCTTCCGCTTATTCGATGGTCGTCTATATCGATTCCGTCGTGGAAATTCCCGTTCCGGCGATCACCGATAAGAGCGGCGTCGTGGAGTCTTCGGCTGTGAAGGTAATGTTCGGCGATCAGACCGTCGACTATACGCCGGGGGAAAACGGGGCGATCGGCTCCTTTGTCGCCGATCGGTACGGCAAGTACACCATCGAATATTCCGCGAAGGACGGCAGCGGAAACGAAACGGTCGTCCCTGTGACGGTGGACTGCGCGAGAATGGCTACGCTCTGCGATTTTGAAAATGACAGAAACGTTTGGGTGAGCGGCATGAAATTCACGACCGAGCACTCATACAGCGGAAACGCCATAACGGTGACTACGTACGGAAACGCGCACTACGAGATGCTCGCCGTCTATCCCTCTTACTATAATCTGAGCGGCTTTGACAGGCTCGCAATCAATATCTGGGTGAGCCGCGATCTCACCTCGGGCAACGAGGGATTCTACCTTTTGAATCAAGTATTCCGCCTGCAGGAGGGGGACAACGTCCTCGTGATCGACCGCGAAACGCTCAATTCGCAATATCCGGGCGGCATCGTGCCCTCTTCTCTTCCCCAGTACAACGCGATGAATTACCTGTACTTCCAGCTTTGCGGCGACAACGTGACGTGGTATATCGACAACCTCGTCGGCGTGTTTGACGACTTCGAGACGGATACCGCCGCCCCGACCATTGATTTCGGCAGGGACCGCGCGAGCGGCATCGTCAACGTAGACGAAGGCAGTGCGGTCGTCGTGCCGGAAGTCTTCTGTTACGACAATACGCTGGAAGAAGTGACCGTCGATTACGCCGTGAAAAAGGCGGACGGAACGGATATCACGAGTCAGGTCAGAGCGGGAACGTACAGAGCCGAGCTGGGAGAAGTTTACACCGTGACGTATACGGCGAAAGACGTCAACAATCTGACTTCCACGCGCGATCTCACGATCAACGTGCGCGCAGAGGAGATCATGGAGATCGCGCCGGGCGACGATCTGCCTGCCGGCAGAGAATACGATATGCTGCAGGACTTCGAGACCGGGCTGGATTCGTCCGTCGCAGTTTCCCCCGCAAATATGGTTCCGGACGCGGAGAAGGCTCTGACCGAAACCTATGCCCGTGCAGGCAAGGCAATGATGATCGGCCCCTCCGCCAAGAGTTTCGCGGCGGTCAAAATCCGCCTGCTCAAGAACGGAGAACGGCTGACAAAAGAAGATTTTGCCGCTTACGAATATCTGCAGATCTCCGTCGTGTGCAACGCGGAGGGAACGCAGTTCTGGTTTTACAATCAGCAGTATATTCTGAAAAAAGGCCTCAACGTAGTCAGGATCCCGAAAGCGGTGTTTACGGCGCAGCTAAACGACGAGTCTTATGACGCAAACGGCTGGCTGTGGTGCCAGACCAGCCCCGCCTCCGCCGGTTCGGAATACAAGCTGTGGCTGGATCAGTTCATCGGCGTCTATCCGGAAGGGTACGACCCCGAAACGCCGGTGGAGCCCGAGGAGCCGGAGGGGTACGACGTGTTGCAGGATTTTGAAACGGGCGCGGAATCCTCCGTCTCTTTCGAGGGCGCGGTGGAAGTGGTTTCCGAGCACGCGGTGGAGGGGAACGCCGTCAAGGTCACCACGTCCAAGGATTGGCAGGGGTTCTTCATTTCCGTCAAGAAGGGCGGTAAAGTGCTCACGCGCGAGGAGATTGCCGCGTACGATTACTTCGAAATCACAATTTACGCCGACAAGGCGGGCGCCACGCTGTATTTCTATAACATGAGCCTGACGCCGCTGGCGGCGGGTGAAAACATCGTTCGCATCACGAGCGAAGAGTTTCTCGCGCAGATGGATCTTGAGAATTCCACCGCTTACCGTCCGGACGGCTGGTCGTTCTGGCAGATCGGCAACGGCGCCGGCGCCTATACGCTGTGGCTGGATCAGCTGGTCGGCGTTTATCCGGAAGAGGACGATCCCGAAGCGCCGAAGGGCTGCGACGAACTGCAGGCGTTTGAGACGGGAGCGGAATCCTCCGTCTCTTTCGAGGGCGCGGTGGAAGTGGTTTCCGAGCACGCGGTAGAGGGGAATGCGGTCAAGGTCACGACCTCCAAAGACTGGCAGGCCTTGATGATCTCCATCAAAAAGGACGGAAAGGTGTTGACGCGCGAAGAGATCGCCGCGTACGATTACTTTGAAATCACAATTTACGCCGACAAGGCGGGCGCAACGCTGTATTTTCTCAATCAGTCCCTGGCGGAGCTGAAAGAGGGCGAAAACGTGATCCGCATCAGCAGCGAAGACTTCCTCGCGCAGATGGACGCAAGCGCGGCTGCGTACCGCGCGGACGGCTGGTCGTTCTGGCAGATCGGGAACGGCTCCGCGGGATTTACGCTGTGGCTGGATCACCTGATCGGCGTCTATCCCGCGGCTGAGTAAAAGAAAAACCCTGCCGGGCAAAAGCCCGGCAGGGAATCAAAGCGACTTTACGGACGACCGATAGTCTTTCGGCAGCATTTTTTTGACCTTGCAGAACATCTTGGAAAAGTGCGAGCTGTCGTAAAAGCCGCAGTCCTGCGCGATCTGCGCGATAGAGTGGTCGGAATGTTCGAGCATCTTGCAGGCGTTCTCCACGCGGGTGTTGAGGAGATAGTCGGAGGGAGAGCACCTGCACAGCCGATGAAACTGTTTTAACAGGGAAGAGCGGGACATATTGGAGACGCGGCAGAGATCGGAGAGCGTCACGGTTTCCGCAAAATTATCTTCGATATAGGAGAGCACTTGCAGAAGATCGGGCAGATTGACGGGGGAATTTTTGGCGGAGATCTCGTTGTTCAAAGTGAGCGCGATCGCCAGATCGGAGATCAGATTTAATATCTTCACGTTCTTGTTGGTCTCGTTGACGCCGTCCGTCATATCCCCTTCGCAGAAGGAGACGAGCTTGCCGATCTCGTGCAGGTAATAGATAAACTCCGCGTTGTTGATGTTTGCAAAGATCTTGATATTGTTGTTCTTTCTCAGCTGCGGCTCGATGTTGAAGAGGAGGGAATACCCTTCGATCCCCTTGAGAATCTGATCGTATTCCAGCATAAAGCCGCGCGAAAGCAGAATGTGAAGGATCTTCAGGCTGCGGTCCGCGTCCTCGCTGTATCCGTGCGAGATGTTCGGGGGGATGACGAAAACGTCCCCCGTCTGGGCGGGAAAGCTGTTGGATTCGATGAAATGCGTCCCCGTGCCTTCCGTAACGATGTTGATTTCATAGAAATTATGGGAGTGCATCAGAAGGGGAAAATCCCTTTCGTGGATATAGACGGCGGAGCGGATTTTTGCCGCGGCGCCGCCCTCGCAGGAGATGCGGAAGCGCGCGTCCAGCGCGTGTTCAAAGGAATAGAAACTTCTGTTCGGCAATTCCGCATTGTTCATAGATCCCTCCCGCCGCTGTTGTACGGACAAAACTTTTATCCTATTTTATCATAAGAAAGAGAAAAATGCAACGCAATGAAAATGAAGAAAAAGCGTCTGAAAAAAAGAAAAACGGCGTTGATCGTCGCCTCGGTCATTCTGTGCCTCTATTCGCTCACCATGCTCATGCCGGTCTATTTTCTGCTGGTAAACTCCCTGAAAGAGAGCTTTGAGTTTTTCAACAACGTGTGGGCGCTTCCGAAATCGCTGTATTTCGAGAACTATGCGCTCGCGCTGGAACTGGGCGTGGGGGAGGTTTCCATCCTGGATATGTACCTCAATTCGATCATCATGACGGGCGCCACCGTCGTCATCGCGACGGCGGCCACCACGGTGACCGCATACGTGCTGGCGCGGTTTGACTTCCGCGGGAAAAACTTTCTCGTCGCGGTCGGGATCGGCGTGATGCTCATTCCCGATCTGGGCGGCTCCGCGACGGTCTACAAGATGTTCGTCGACCTGAAGATGATCGACACGTGGTTTATCCTCGTCAAGAACGCGGCGCCGTTCGGGCTGATGTTCCTCATCACGTACAGTACCTTCCGCACGGTCTCTTCCACCTATGCGGAGGCCGCCAAAATCGACGGGGCGAGCGAAATGCGCATCTTTCTCGCGATCATGATCCCGATGGCCAAGGGCTGTATCGGCATGATGTGCGTGATGTCCGCGATCGGCAGCTGGAACGACTACTATACGCCGTACATGTATATGCCGTCCGTCAAGACGCTGGCGCTGGGGCTGCAGGAGCTTTCCGAGGAGGCCGCAACGTATTCCAACTACACCGAGCTGTACGCGGCGATGGTGCTGGCGGTCCTGCCGCTGCTCATTCTCTTCGTCAGCATGCGGGAGACCATCATCAACAATGCCGTGGCCGGCGGATTAAAAGGCTAATATTTTTTAATAAGGAGAACGAAATGAAAGGGAAAATGAAGAACTTTGCCATGAAGGCGATTGCCGGCGTCATGGCGGTGAGCATGTTTGCGATGGCAGGCTGCGGCGAAGCGCTGACGGGCGACGGAATCGGCAGGGATCCGGAAAATCCCCCCGTCTACCGGGCGGACGAGGCTTTCCGCACGGCGGCGTGGTCTTTGCCTCCCAACGCGAACACCGGGTACGGCGTTCTTGCGGATAACCCCGATTACGCCACCGTGGAAAACTACCAGATCATGAGGGACTGCGGGTTTGAATACGCCCTGCCCACGAGCGACTATACCGACGAACATATCTTCAACACGCTGGAAAAGGCGGAAGCCGTCGGCATGAAGGTGCTGGTGCGCGACTATTCTTCCTTCGGCATTCAGCAGACCATCGCGCTGGGCGGAACGTACGCGGAGGCGCGGGACAACTTTGCCAAAAAGACGGAGGAGATCAAGGCGCGCTACGACAGGTTCAAGGAATACGATTCGTTCGCGGGCGTGCTCGCCTATGACGAGCCCGATTCCACCCTCTTCCCGGCGATCGCCGCCGCGCAGGACTGGTTCCTCAAATACTATCCTGAATACGAATTTTACGTCAACCTGCTCCCCAACTACGCGACGCCCAAACAGCTCTTCGGCACGGACAGCGACAAGGGCTACACATACGCCGATCACGTCTCCATGTTCGTGGAAGAAGTCAACCCCATGCTGGTCAGCTACGACCACTACGCGCTCCTGCGGGACGCGTTCGACGCGAAATATCTGCTGGACGATTTCCTCTATAACCTCTGGCTGTTCGCCGAACAGGCGAAGGCGAAAGACATTCCCTTCTACATTTATCTGCAGACGATGGGTTTCTATGACAACGTACCCATCGAAAACTACGCGGAATTCGCCTGGCAGTGCTATACGAGCATGGCGTTCGGCGTCACGGGAATCCAGTGCTTCTGCTACTGGACGCTTCTGGAAGAGGAGTCCCTCAACAACGTCCGCGACGGAATCGTGGACAGAGACGGCACCATTCTCCCCGCCTATTCCATCGTACAGGAGGTGTTCAGGGAGATCAAGTCCTTCGAGCAGGTCTATATGTCCTTCGATTGGGACGGCTTCAGGCTGTACGAGGGGAGCCTCGTGGAAAACAGCATGTTCGGCTATATCCGCAAAAATCAGCTGGAAAAGCTGAAGGGCGTGCGCGAAGTAACCGTCGATCAGGACGTGGTGATCGGCCAGTTCCTGGATGCGGAAGGGTATCCCGGATTTATGGTCTCCAACGCCTCTTCTCCCTTCGACCTGAACGGCGCAACCGTTACGATGACCTTTGACGGCGACGTCACCGCCGCGCAGGTCTATCAGAAAGGGGAGATGAAGACGGTGAAGCTCACCGACCACAAACTTACGCTCGAACTGGAATCGGGCGGGGGATGCTTCGTCCTGCCGCTGTAAAAAGAAAAAGGAGATCATTTATGAAACATTCGCTGAAAAAGATGATATGCGCGGCCCTCTGCGCCGCCATGATACTGCCGCTCGCCGCCTGCAAGCCGGAAGGCACCGTCAATCCGGGCGCGGAACACACGCTGAAGGTGAGCGTTTACGCCGCCGGATACGGGACGGGCTGGATCGAGGAGGCGTGCCGCATTTATTCGGAAGATCATCCCGACGTGGCGTTTAAGATCGAGGCGAACAACCGCATGTTCGACACCATCAAGACGCGCCTCGAGACGGATACCTGCGACAGCGATATCGTGCTGATCGCCAATGCGAATTACGTGCCGCTGGTGGCGCTGAATAAGCTGGAAGACCTTACCGACCTCTACGATATGGTCATTCCCGATACGGAGGATACGACGCTGAAAGACGTGATCCCCGAGATTCAGTACAATTACCGCCTGCGGAACGGCAAGATTTACGGCGTTCCCTGGCAGGACGCCACCGCTTCCGGCTTTATCTACAACAAAAAGATGTTTGCAGAGCACGGCTGGGAGATCCCCGCCACGATGGATGAATTTTTCGCGCTCTGCGACGAAATCGCGGAGACGGGCGTCGCGCCCCTCGTATTCGGCGGCGGGCAGGAGAGCGGATACGCCATCAATACGCTCAACCAGTGGTTTGTGGAATATTACGGGTACGACTATATCGCCAACACCTTTATGAAATACGACTCTCCGGAAATCTATCATTTCACGCAGGAAGGCCGCCAGAAAGTGTATGAGACCGCCGCGCGGCTCTTCCAGGGCAAGACGGCGCACGGAAAGGACATCGTGCTCGCGGGCTCCAAGTCTTTTACGGCGCAGGCGGCGCAGCGCGAATTTATCCAGGGGCACGCCGCGATGGATATCTGCGGCAACTGGTTCCCCACGGAGATGACCGCGTACTTGAAAGGCTATCCCGATTTTGAATTCGGCTATATGCCCGTCCCGCACATCAACGCGGATCAGAAGGACTACGCGGGGAAGGATTCTTCCAAGGTGCGCTATTCGCTGGACGGCAACATCCTGGCGATCCCCGCTTCCTCGCAGTACAAAACCATCGCGAAGGATTTTCTGCTGAGCATGTACACGAAGGAAAGCTACCAGTCCTTTGTGGAGGAGAACAACGGCGTGCTCCGCCCGATGAACGTCGAGATCGATTCCTCCGCGCTGGATGCCTTTTCAAAGGCCAGCTACGACTATTTCAACGCGGGGAAACAGGCGGGAGAATATATTTACGAGTGCAGCCTGGCGCCCATGGCGGTGAACGGCTATCTGGCGCTGCTCATCTCGCAGAACGGCAACACGCTGGGCAACCTCATCAACGCGGAGAGCTACGAGGCGGCGATGAGCGTCGCTGCGGTCGCGGCGGCGGACGATTATGCGCGCGCATCCGAAATGTGGGATGCGGCGAAGAACCAGTGGAAAGACAGTTATCTCGGCGTGAGCTGAAAACGGGTACGGAAGGAGAGGTTTCAAAATGCAGAACGGGAAGAAAAAATTATTCGGCATCGTCACGCTGAACAAATACGGCAACCCCTTCAGGCGGAAGCTGTTTATTTTCTTCATGCTCCTGATTCCCATCGCGAATTTTCTGGTGTTTACGGTATACGCGAATTTGGGCGGAATCGTGCTCTCCTTTCATCAGATGAGCCCTTCGACGGGGCGGGACGTGTTCGTCGGCATCGCGAATTACAAAAAGTTTTTCGAGGAGTTCGCGCTGATGCAGTACGGCAGGATGATCCTCGTATCCTTCGGGTATCTCTTCGTCGTCATGTTTCTCTCCCTGCCCATCTCGCTGGTCTGCTCTTTCTACCTCTATAAGAAGATACCGCTTTCCAAGGTCATCGTCGTCATCCTGTTTCTGCCCAATATTCTGCCCGCTTCCATTCTGGCGGAATATTACCGGCAGCTCTTCGACCCCATCACCGGGATTCTGAGCAAGCTGTTCAACTTCATGGGCGGCTACACGCTGCAGACGGCGCCTTCCTGGCTGACCGATCCCAGATATTCCAACTGGATGCTGTATCTCTACACCGTGTGGTTCGGCTTCGGCTACAACGCCATTCTCCTCTGGGGCGCGATGACGCGCATCCCGCAGGAGATCGTGGAGTCCGCGGAGCTGGACGGCGCGGGGCTCGTCACCGAATTTTTCAAAATCACCGTTCCCGTGATCTGGCCGACCTTTTCGATGATCGTCGTGCTGACGTGGATGGTGCCCTTCACCGTCTACATGCAGCCGATGATGATCTCGTTCAACGGACAGAACAACACGACGACGATCGCGCTCTTCGCATTGCAGACGCTGCGGGATAAATACAATCCCTATTATTCTTCCGCAATCAGCATTCTGATCGCGCTGGTTTCCGTCCCGACGACGCTCCTTTTGCGAAAGCTCCTCGACCGGATGTTCACCGTCGTGGAGATCTGACCCTGCGGATACAAAACAATCAACGAGGCAAAACATGAACATGAATTTTCAGACTTATTACAGCAAGGTAAAGGGGTGTTATCTGGGAAAGAACATCGGCGGCACCCTGGGGGCGCCCTTTGAATGCTACCGCGGCGTCTACGACGTGGACGGATTTATGCAGGATGTCTCCAACCCCATCCCCAACGACGACGTGGATCTGCAGCTGGTGTGGCTGAGCGCCGCCGAACACGAGGGGCGCCGGCTGGACGCCACGGTGCTTGCGGAATACTGGAACACCTTTGTGAGCTCGGTGATCTCCGAGTACGGCACGGGAAAAAACAACTTCAACATGGGGATTCTGCCGCCGCTTTCCGGGCACATGCGCAACGTCAACCGGGACAGCAACGGGGCGTGGATCCGCACGGAGATCTGGGCGTGCCTCTGCGCGGGCAATCCCGCGCTCGCGGCGAATTACGCCTATTACGACGCGTCCGTCGATCACAGCGGAGAGGGCGTAAACGCCGCGGTGTTCGTCGCGGCGGTCGAGAGCGCCGCGTTCTTCGAGTCGGACGTCGATCAGCTTTTGGATATCGGTCTCTCTTATCTCCCGGCGGAATGCGGCGTGCGCACGGCGGTCGACCTCGTCCGCAGGTGCTATCGGCAGGGAGACGACTGGAAAACCGTCCGCATCAAGCTTTTTCAGGCAGTTCCCTCCAGCTTCGGCGAGATGGGCGGCGTCTGGCGGGGCACGCAGGAGGTGCCCGCCTGCCGGCAGTGCCCCGCGCAGGAGGCGGATCCGAACATTCCCAAGGCGGTGCACGGTTACGACGCGCCCTGGAGCATCGGCGCGATCGTCCTCGGCTGGCTGTACGGAGAAGGGGATTTCGGCAGATCCGTCTGCCTCGCCACCGACTGCGGCGAGGATACCGACTGTACCGCGGGGACCCTGGGCGCGATCCTCGGCATCATCGCGGGGGCGGAGAAGATTCCCGAGAAGTGGAGCCGCGGCTGTTCGGACCGGATCGCCATCTGCACGCTTCGCCCGGACGCGCTTTTAAATGTGCCGAAGACCATCGACGAGCTCTGCGCGCGCATCGTCCGGCAGACGCCCGTCTTTCTGGAGCGCCGCTGCGTGATGACCGAAGACGGTTCGTACGAAATTCAGCCCACCGCGCGGTTTGCCTACGCCGGAAAGATGTTCGACGATTACATTCAGGAGGATTTTGCGGAGGTGTTCGCCTGCGGGCACGACACCGTGCGCAAGAAATTCCGCCAGTATACCGTGCTGATCAACTTCGGAGAAGATCTCGCGGCGGTGAAGGAAGACCGGACCAAAAAACTGAAAATCACCGTGCTGAACCAGCGCTTTATGCCGCAGTATCTCACCGTGCGCCTGCACGGCGTGCCGGAGGACTGGGACATGCCGGGGGGGACGGAGCGCTCGCTCGGGCTGGAGCACTGGCACGGCGGATACAACGACAACGCCTTTGAGCTGGAGATGACGCCCCGCCGGCTCACGCGGGGGAAATACGACTTTGTGCTGGAGCTCTCGGACAACGGGAAAGCGGATAAAAACTTCATCGCGTTTTCCCTCCTGAACGGGATCTGACGAAGGGTTGACATCCGGAGGCGCATCTATTATAATAGAAGAAAAAACGAGGGGACTGATATGGACATACCGTTTCGGAGATTCGGCGTGATGATCGACTGTTCGAGAAACGCCGTGATGAATCGCGATGCGTTCTTCCGCATGGCGGATCTCTTATCCGCGCTGGGATACAACGCGATCCGGCTTTATACGGAGGATACTTACGAGGTGGAGGGCGAGCCATACTTCGGCTATCTGCGCGGCAGATATTCGGGCGCGGAGCTGAAGGAGATGGACGCATACGCCGCCGCACGCGGCATCGAGCTGATTCCCTGTATCCAGACGCTCGCGCATCTGGGCACGATTTTCCGCTATGCGGAGTACGCCCCCATCCGCGATATCGAGGATATTTTGCTGGTGGGAGAAGAGCGCACGTACCGGCTGATCGACAACATGTTCCGTTCTCTCGCGGAGAATTTTACTTCCCGCCTGGTCAACATCGGCATGGACGAGGCATTCTGGCTGGGCAGGGGAAAATACCAGACGATCAACGGCGCGGAGAAAAGCGAGAGCATCATGAAGCGGCACCTCGAAAGGGTGCTGGAGATCGCCGCAAAATACGGCTTTACCTGCGAGATGTGGGGAGATATGTTCATGCGTGCCGCCTACGGGGAGGTATACGAGCATACGTATGATCATGCGGAAGAAGTGAAAAAGAAGGTCCCCGGCAACGTGCGCCTCATCTGCTGGGATTACTACCATACCGAGGAGGCGTTTTTCTCGGACGAAATCGAAAAGTACCGCAAGCTCTCCGATCAGATCACGTTCGCGGGCGGCGCCTGGACGTGGCTGGGATTCTGCCCCAACAACAGTTACGGCATCCGCGAGACGGAGGCTGCCGTGCGCGCCTGCAGGGAAAAACAGATCGAAGACGTCTATTTCACCATGTGGGGGGACAACGGCGGCGAATGTTCGCCCTTCGGCGTGCTGCCGACGCTGGTCTGCGCCGCAGAGTTTGCGCGCGGAAATTTCGACATGGATTCCATAAAGGAAAAATTCCGCGCGGTCGTCGGCGTGGATTTCGACCTGTTCTGCGCGCTCGAGCTGCCGGATAAAATATATTCGGGCGATCAGCCGGACTGTTTCGATCCCTCCAAAGTCATGCTTTTTACGGATCCCTTTATGGGCATTTACGACAAGTGCGTCCGGGAGAATACCGCGCGCAAGTACTACGAGGAGGTGGCGGAACGCCTGAAAGAGGGGGAGAAGAGCGAAACCTGGGGATATCTGTTCCGCTCCGTCCGGGCGCTTTCCGAGGTGCTCGCGGTCAAATTTGAACTGGGCGTACTGACGCGTCGATATTACCGCGCGGGGGAGAAAGCAGCGCTCGCCTCGCTCGCCGAAAAAGACTATACGCTGCTCCTCGCGCGGCTGGAAAAATTCTATGAAGCCTACGAAAAGTTCTGGATGACCGAAAAAAAGCCGCACGGGTTCGACGTACAGGACGCGCGCCTCGGCGGCCTGATCCGCAGGGTAAAACACTGCCGCGACCGGCTGCTCGCTTATGTGCGGGGCGAATCGGAAAGCATTCCCGAACTGGAGGAGGAAATCCTCAATCCGTTCGGCCTGGAAAAGCCGGAAGGCATCGCTTACAATTATTATAACGCGCTCTACACCGTCAACCCGACGTAAAATCGCTTTAAAAACGCGGAAGCTGCCCGTTCTTTTCGTGCAGCTTTTTTTTCGCCCATTTTAAATTATACAAAAAACAGATTGACAAGCGCGGCTTTATATGGTATTCTTAACTCGATAAAACGCTTTACTGCCAAAGCGTGAAGCCGGCAAACTGTTTTGCCGGCAAGTTTTAACGGCCGGAGAGAATTATGTCTGTATTGCTGAAAGATGTCGCTGAAAAAGTGAATATGTCCATCACCACGGTCTCTCTCGTTCTGAATGGAAAACCCGTGCGCGTGAGTGAAAAAAAGCGCAGGCTGATATTGAAAACAGCGAGCGAAATGGATTATAAGCCGAATCAGGCGGCGCAAAGTCTGGTCACGAAAAAGACGATGACCATCGGGCTGATCATTCCCGATATCTGCAACCTCTTTTTCTCCGAATTCGTCAAATTCGTCGGAGAAAAACTCAAGGCGCAGAACTACTATCTGCTGCTCTGCAACAGCAATCACTTTGTGGATGAGGAAATCAACCAGATGGAACTTCTGCGCATGAAGTCGGTAGACGGCATGCTTGTCATCTTCAGCGACACCAATGCGGATAAATATGTGGGAGAACTGGAAAAACTGAAGCGGGCGAATATCCCGATCGTCATTATGGATCAGTTTGAAGATTCGCTGGATGTCAAAGGCGTCGGGGTGGATGACGAACTGGGCGGGTATCTCGCCACCCGGCATTTGATTGAGAACAATCACACGCACATTGCCTGTATCACGGGGCCGGATTATGCGTTCAGCAGTGCCAAGCGCTTTGCCGGATACTGCCGCGCGCTCGAAGAGGCAGGGATTCCGTTCAACAAAGATTACGTTTTTAAAGGGGATTTTAAATTCGCTTCAGGGGAATTACTGGGGGCAGAGATCTTGAAACGGAAAGAAATTACAGCCGTCTTTGCTGAGAACGACATGATGGCGTTAGGGCTGTACCGCGCCATGACAAAGGCAGGGAAGCGCATCGGCAAGGATATTTCCATTGTCGGGTTCGACGATATTCTGTACACATCCATGCTGGACGTGCCCCTGACCACCATCAATCAGAACGTACAGGATGTTGCCGAGAACGCAGTCAGTCTGCTGCTCTCGATGGTGAAAAATCAGCCGCTCGGCAGAGAGATCCATTATACCCGCCCGCATCTCGTAGAAAGAGACAGCGTCGCCCGATTGGAAAAAAGGCGCTGACGGGGATGAAAATTCCCGTTTTTTTCTTTTGTCAAAAATTTTTTTAATTTTTTTTAAAAAGGGTATTGACAAGTCGGTTTTTCTGTGATACAATCTTTTTGTAATTTGATAAAACGTTTTATCATTTTGCAAAGGGAAAGTATGAAAAAAGTATTTTGGCTCATTGCCGCAATTTTTATTTCGCTCGGGGCGGCTTGTGCGCCGCAGGAGAAGAAGATGCAATACAATATTTCCTTTTTGGGAGATTCCATCACATACGGCGCAACGCTATCGGAGGGGGAGCTCTGTTTTGCGGATTTGATTGCGCGGCAGGACTATGCCGGGCATGTGCAGAATCTGGGAATATCCTGTTCCACGATCGGGCATCCGCCCAGCGCGGACGTCTATTTTGAGGGGACAAATCCCATATCGGAGCGTTACCGCACCGTCCGGAGGGATGCTGATTTCATCTTTGTTTTGGGCGGAACCAACGATTACGGCAATACGCCGACAAACAACGTGCCGTTAGGCGCGCCGGAGGATACCGAAAACGTTACGTTTTACGGAGCGCTCAACCAATTGGTTGCCGGGATCGCGGCGGATTATCCGGATGCGGAACTTGTACTCTGCACCCCCGTTCAGAGGGATAACAGTGCGTTTGTGCATTGGCCGGCTTCTTTGGAAAATGAATTCGGCTGCCGTTTGGAGGATTACTGCGATGCCATCCGCGATCGCGCGCGGCACTTCGGCGTGAACTTGCTGGATCTCTATGCAATAGAGGAAATGAATGTTGTCTCCGAGCGCTTTTTGAATTACTATACGGACGGGATTCATCCGAATGCGGAAGGACACCGCTTGATAGCGGGGGCGATTGACGCATTTCTCAGAGAGGCCATCACCAGATAAATTTTTTTAGCCATTTGATAAAGCGTTTTATCTTGGCTGACACAGGAGAAGGAAAATGTTTCGAAAAGATTATATATTGCCGAAGAAAATACTGCGCTGCGAGCGGACAGAGGGGGAGGAACATCTGCTCTCGTCCAAAACGCAGATGGCGGCGTTCGCGTGCGGCTGTCCCTGTAAAATACAGCCAGGCGGGTGGATTTTATTGGATTTCGGCTTGGAATACAACGGGGGCGTGCAGATCATCTGTCAGGATATGATGGGGAAGAAAAACGCCCGGCTCAGAATTCGTTTCGGCGAATCCGCGATGGAATGCATGTCAGATATCGGATATAAGGGCGCGACCAACGACCATTCGGTGCGTGATCAGGAGCTCCTTGCTCCATGGGTGGGCATTCTGGAATACGGGCATACCGGTTACCGATTTATCCGGATCGATAATTGCGACGAGGTCACCGTATCGTTCATGCAGATTTACGGCGTTTATGAGCACAGCGGAAAGGATATTCTCGGAACATTTCACAGCAGCGACGAGCGGCTGAACCGCATCTGGGACGTCGGCGTGCGGACGGTATACCTCAACAACAATGACCTCATTACGGACGGGATAAAGCGCGACCGCCTGGTCTGGATCGGCGATATGCACCCCGAATCCAGCTCCATTCTCCGTCTGTTCGGCTATGACAGATCCGTCAACAACAGCCTAGACTACATCAAGCGCATTACGCCGCCTGACGAATGGATGAACGGGATCGCCTCCTACACCATGTGGTGGATCAAAATTCAGCACGATCTGTACTGTTATTCCGGGGACAAAGCGTATTTGTCTGAGCAGATGCCCTATCTGAAAGCGTGCGTTCAGACGCTCGGAAATACAATCCGCGAAGACGGATCCTGCGATATCGGGTTCAAGTTCATTGACTGGCCGTCCGGAAACGACCCTACGGCGATGGACTGCGGGATTTTTGCGATGATGTCAGTTGCGCTCTCCAGCGCGGCAGCGCTGTTTGCGCTTTTCAATGAGAAGGCCTGCGAGACCTACTGCCTGGAAAAATTGCGCGTTCTGCGGCGTTTTGAACCCAATCCGAACGGCAATAAACAGATGGGTGCCTTGCTGGTTTTCGCAGGTGAAAAAGATGCCGCGCGCATGAATGAGGAACTCCTGGCGGTGGATCCGCTGAAAGGGCTTTCCACGTTTCTCTGCTATTACGTAATGCGGGCGCGTGCGGAAGCAAACGATATGCGGGGCACGCTCAATCTCATCCGCCGGTATTACGGAGGCATGCTGGATCTCGGGGCGACCACTTTTTTTGAGGATTTCGACCTTGAATGGACCAAAGGGGCCAAACCTCTGGACAGTTTGCTCGCGCCGGGGGAATACGATGTGCACGGCGACACCGGCGGACACTGTTACCGCGGATACCGGCACAGCCTGTGTCACGGCTGGTCGGCCGGCGTGGTTCCCTTCCTGAGCGAATATGTGCTGGGCGTGCGGTTTGCCGCGGCGGGATGCAGGAAGGTGGAAATCCGCCCGGATCTCGGCGATCTCGCGTGGGCGGAAGGAAGCGTTCCCACGCCGCAGGGCGTCTTGAACGTGCGCGTATGGCGGGAGAAAGGGGAAGTGAAAGCGGAACATAACGATTTGCCGGGAACGGAAATCGTTATAAATAAAATTTCCGGTTGAAAACCGGGAGAAAAAGGGGAAGAAAAATGAAAAAAGGCAAGTTGTATCTCTTAGTGACCTTAGCGCTGACGCTGATTATTTCCGTCGTCTGCGCATCGGTTTCGGCGTTTGCGGCGGAAAGCTCCGTAAACAACGGCTGGGGCACTGCCCCGGAGGGAAAAAACATCGAGGCGATTAACGATCTGAAAGAGGTAGAAGGCTATGGAGAGGGATATACCTCGATCAGCGGACTTCACGCCAATTCCGCCGCGAATGCGACGCCGCTGGATCTGACCAAGCCGATCTCGCTCAATTTCAGCGTGAAAAACCGTTCGGAAAATAACTGGACTTTTTTCGGCGTCGCGCCTACGCTGGAAAAAGCGAAAGCGGTGGACAACGAAATTTATACGGCTTCCTTGGCGGATTATCCCTTCGTGCACATGTTCGACACGTCCGCCGGGATCGGAATCTGGCATCAGACGGAGGGTGCGATGGCTTCCGCTCCCATCATCGACCGACAGGGGCCGGGCGTATATGATTTCAGGGCGCAGCCGGTCGTCAACGGCGAAGCGCACGAATATAAAATAGAGATCTATTTCGGGGAGACGCAGGAAAAGGGATATATGCTCATAGACGGCATCTATGTAGGCCGGCCCGCCGCCGTGCAGGCTGACTTTCCCCAAAAGACGGGATATTTCTTTGTGAACGGGTGGAGTCCGATGGAGTGGATCATCAAGATCACGCAGCCCGAAACGGCGAAGAATATCGTCGGATCGTACAATGTGTATCGCTACCAGAATCTGGGCGGTGCGCGCCAGCCGCTGGAAGCCGGCGCGGTCAACGTCAATTATGTCGATGCAACGCATGAATTCGGAAGGGCGGTTCCCGGAGATGAGATCAGATTCACGGTGACAGCCGGTAAGTATGCGATCAGCAAAGTTTATGTTTCCGGCTATACAGGCGCAGAGCTTTCGTTCGATCCTTCCAATCCCGGCACTTATGCGGAAGTTCCCTGCGAGGGCGGCGTCTATTCCTGGACGATGCCGGATGCGACGATCGGCTTTATTTTTGAAATGGATACCGATCTGTTCGTCGTCGAACGCGCGGTCAAAGAGGTTTATTTAAAGGTGGAAGGAGACGTCGTCACGCTCAAGAACGGAGAATCGATGACGTTTTCCGTGACGCCGTTCAGCTTCACGCATGAGGTTGCGAAGGTCGCCTATCAGTTCGGCGACGCGCCGGAAGTCCTCTATGAAATCGCGGAGGACAATACCTATATTCTGACGATCCCGGAAGATCTCCCGAAGGGGACTCCCGTACGCATCGTCGCGGAGGGGCGTTTAAAGCCGGTCACGGCGCCGACGGACGCGATGACAGAAAATTCTGTCAACGGCTGGGATACCAATAACGACGGGAAGTACGGCGCAATGTGGTCGGAGGGCGTTCAGCAGATCTTCGACGTGGGGGACGGCAGTACGTTCGTCGTTTTGGATAACGCTTCCTCCATCAGCAGCACGAGCGCGCTGGACGTGACGAAACCCATCTATTTCGACATCGTGGGAAAATATAACGGAGTAACCGACCAGACATGGTGGATTATGTGTTCGCTGTGGGATGATTTTGAAGTAGGCGTCAAGCTGAACGCGGAAGTCTACGGTACGTCGCCTTACGAGGAATACAACAACGCTTCCAACGCGAGAAAGAAATTTTCACTCACCTGGTACGACCTGAATAACATCAACGTCGGCTTATCTTCCTTTTCGGACGACGTGTACGACAACGAGACCGTAGCTCAGATGCCGAACTATTTCGGGGAAAATTACGATTTCGATTCCGAAAAGAAGAATTATGGAGCTGGAACGCTGACGCAGTTTGAAATCTATTTCGGAGAGACGCAGGAAGAGGGATACGTCAAAATGAACGGAACAAGAGTGGGAACGCCGAACGCGGTGCAGTCGGATTTTGCAAACGGCGTCGCCTACATGCATGTTTCTTCCTTTATGTCCGCCAATCTCCGGATGAAACTCTACCAGAGCGCGGAGCTGGATATCCAGTCCGGCGTGGACGAGCACGCGGCGGTCACCGTCGTGGGAGACACCGATTTGAGCCGTCTGCTTGCCTATGACGAGGTGAAACTGCAGATCGAATTTGACGAGGGCTATACCGCAAAGAAGATTACGGTGGGCGGAAAACCGGTTGAAAAGGGAGAGGACGGATATTATACGTTCCGCGTTCCCTTCGGTTCCAATGTGCTGAACGTGGAGAGCGGCGAGGTGATCCGCGTATCCTTTGAGACGAACGGCGGCAGCGCCGTGGAGGAAATCGCGATGGCGGCGGGCGGAATATTGTCCGAGCCGGTCAGTACGAAAGCCGGGTATACGGTTTCCTGGTTTCGGGATGCTGCTCTGACGCAGCCGATGGATTTCTCCGCCGGCGTGGAAACGTCCTGCACGCTTTACGCAAAATGGACGCCCATCACTTATTATATCACCTATTATGACGACGTCAATAAGATCAGAGATCTCGAACACAATACCTACACCGTCGAAGACGCCTTTGAACTGGAGCGCTTTGAGAAAGAGGGCTATGTGTTTGAAGGGTGGTACGATAACCCGCAGTGCGAAGGCGAGGCGATCGGGGAAATCACTGCCGGTTCGACGGGCGACCTCATTCTCTATGCAAAGCTGACCGAACAGAAGGGCTGCGGCAGTATGAACGCCGCTTCGATGGGGATACTCGGCCTGGGCGCGCTTCTTGCCGCGGGCTGGATCTTCAGGAAGAAGAGAGGGTAACCGGACTGCGCGGCGGTAAAAAACGTACAAAACATTTATAAATGAGAGAAATTATACTGGATACCGATATCGGGTCGGATATCGACGATGCGTTCGCTCTGGTTCTGGCGGCGCGGTGCAAACAGATCAAGCTGCTCGGTGTGACGACCCTTTACCGCAATGCGGATTTGCGTGCGCGCCTGGCGCGGCTGCTGTTGGACGAGTGCGGGAGGAAGGACGTCCCCGTTTCAGCGGGAATCGACGCTCCGCTGATTCAGATTCCCGAGGAGGCGGAGCCTTCCTGGGCGCCGCAGCGCTACGGGGAGGACGGGAAATACGTGCCCGTTCAGTGTGACGAACGCTGTAAAGATGTCTCTTACGGAGACGGTAACGCGGTTTCGTTTCTCGTGCATACGCTGCGCAGACAGCCGTCTGCAGAGATCGTGACCATCGGCCCCGCGACCAATCTCGCCGTCGCCGTCCGCCTTGCGCCCGATATCGCGGTCAACCGCCGATGCACGTTGATGGCGGGGTGTCTGAACAAGCTCGTTTTGGACGGAAAATCGGGAGCGCAGTACGTGCCGGAGTGGAACGTCTTTGCGGATCCCGAGGCGATGCGCATTTTGCTGACGAGCGGGTTGAACCTGAATTTCGTCGGGCTGGACGTAGCGCTTTCGTGCAGATTACAGCCGGAGACCGTGCGCGGACTCGGCGGCGCGAACCAGCGCACGCTGGACGGATTGTTGAAGAAATGGAAAGAAAGCGTTCCCGCCGGAACGGAACCGGTGATGTACGATCCGCTGACCGTCGCTTCGCTGGAGGATGAGGGCATTCTCTCCTGGCGGCGGTGCAAAATCTCAGTCGGACTTACCGGAAAAATGCGCGGCGTTTTTTACGAGGACGCGGCGGGGACAGAGGTGAATTTCGCCGTCGGCGTGGATGTCGGGCGGTTCAATGAATTATTCCGTTCTTACATACTGAACGGGAAGGAGTGAAAATGAAAAAAATACTTTGTTTGTTGCTGGCTCTGATTCTTTCCCTCGGATTCGCCGCCTGCGGCGACGGAAAAACCCCCGTCGGGGGCGATTACGATTTCGATGTCCCGTTGGACTACGCGGGGGAGATTACCGTCTGGATTCAGTCGTACGACTACGAGAGAAAGATGATGGATGTTTTTAAGGAAAATTTTAACCGGCGGTACAAAAATATTCAGGTGAATGTGGAGGAGATCACGCCTGCGCAGTACCGGAATATGCTGCAGAAAGCTTCCAGCCTGAGTTCGGCGATGCCGGATGTTTTCTGGGTTTCGCCGCAGTTTATCGGAAAATACAATGACCTCGACATTCTGATGCCGCTGAACGCACTGGAAGAGTCGGATGAGAGCTTCTCGTTCGATAATCTGGTAGAGGAAAGTCTCGCCTGCTGCCGCCAGAACGGCGAGACGTGGATCATGCCGCGCGACTTCAACCAGGTTGTGCTCTACTATAATAAAGACATGTTCGACGCCGCAGGCTGCGAATATCCTTCCGCTACCGAAGCGATGAGCCGAGCGGAATTTGAGACGCTTATGGCTGACTTGCAGGCGGGGCTGAAAAAATCTGACCGGAAAAATTCCTACGGGGAGGTCTACAAGGACTGCGTCGTCAGCGCGTGGGATGCTACGATGACCTGGGATTCCATCATCTGGCCGCTCTTTAAGAGCTATGGGGCGGAGATCATCCGCGAAGACGGCACCTATCAGAACGCCGACGGGAGCGCGCTGTTCGATTCGGAGGCGTCATTAAACGCGTTGGACTGGGTGATGGAAATGACGCAGAAGAAATATATCGAGGCGGAGCAGGCGACGCATGTCGACGGAATCGATTTCAAGCTGGAACGCTCTCCCATGTATTCGCACATGCGCTGCAACATGAACGACCTCATCACGCCGAACGGGCAGTATAAAGGGCTGAAAAATATCGGCATCGCGCCCTTCCCCGATCTGGGAGATCAGGATTCCTATTATGTGGGCAGCGGCTGCACGGGATATTCTCTCTATAAATATTCAAAGAACGTCGTGCCGGCGTGGCTGTTCCTGCGGTCCATCGTCTCCGAACAGACGCAGGAGGCACTCAGTCAGACCGGCTATGCGACGCCCGTAAATCAGCTTCTTCTCGACGACCCTAACGCGAATTGGATCAAGTACACGGACGAAAAGATCGGGGAAGGATACACGGAGCCCTTTATCTACAAAAAGAGCGAGGCGTATTCGCACGTCAACGAGTTTTTAAGCAAAATCGGCATCGCCGCGCAGGATTCCGTCTATCAGGATATGTCCACGCTGTACTGTCTGGTCACGGATAACTGCTCGACGCGGGAGGGGGCGCAGGAATATCTCACGTCTTATGCCAACCGCATCCGGCAGAGCATCGAGAGCGGACTGAAATAAAGCCGGGAGGAAAGAATGAACAAGCTCGGTTTACAGGATAAAATGAGAAAATTCTGGAAGAAGAACGGCGGATGTTATCTCTTTCTGATTCCCGCCTTTATCGGTTTCTTCGTGTTTTCGGTCTATCCGGTGGTATATTCTTTATTTTTAAGTTTTACGGATTCCAACGGGGCGAGATTCACTGAAATCGGGCTGTTCAATTACCGGCAGATCTTCAGCGACGATCTTCTGAACGGATGGGCGACGATCAGCAACAGCTTCTGGCTGACCTTCCGGTATGCCCTCATGTGTATTCCGATCGGCCTTACGCTGTCCTTTTTCCTCGCGCTCCTCTTAAACAGCGCGGTGAAGGGAATCAAGGTTTTCCGGATCCTCTATTATCTGCCGGTACTGATTCCGGGGCTGGCGATGTCTATCATCTATGCGGATATGTTCGACTATCCGGGCGGGATCATCAATCAGATCGTCGTTTCTCTGGGCGGGAAAGCCGTTCCCTTTTTTGAAGATCCCGGCATCATCATGCCGTGGTATATGGTGGCTGGCTTTTTCGGATTGGGCGGCAATATGATCATGTGGCTGGCGGCGCTCGCCAACGTTCCGAAACAGCTGATCGAAGCGGCAAAAATCGACGGAGCGCGGGGAATCAGGGTACTGTTCTCGGTCATCATTCCGATGTGCACGCCCATTATTTTTTATAATCTCATCAACTCCGTGATCACATCGCTGCAGATCTTCGATACGTATGCAAGCCTCGGCGTGGGCCCGGAGGAGAGCATGTACTTTATCGTCATCCTCATTTACCGGGTGGGCTTTGAATCCTATCAGATGGGGTTTGCCTGCGCGGTGGCATGGATGCTGTTCGTCGTGATCGCGCTGCTCACGCTCGTCATGTTCAAGACGCAGAAATGGGTGGTGTACCTGGATGAGGAGAGCTGATATGAAAAATACCGTCTATGCAGTCAATCGGAAGAGCAAACGGAAAAAGCGCGCGCTGACGGCGGTTTTATATATAGCATTGATTTTGCTGTCATTTTACTTTCTGTTTCCGTTTTTCTTCGTGATCACCCGCAGTCTGATGACCATCAGCGAGGTGAACAGCCCTTCGCTCGTGTGGTTTCCTGCAAAACCGGTCTGGGAAAATTACGCCGTCATCGGAAACTACTTTCTCTATCTGAAAAATACGCTGATCGTAGTGGTGATCAACGCGGTCTTTCTGCCGATATCGGGCGCGGTGATCGCATTTCCCTTCGCGCGTTATCAATTTGCGGGGAAAAAGGTGATGTTTTCCCTTCTGATGTCCACGGTGATGCTGCCGTGGGTGGTAACGTCCATTCCCATCTATATTCTGTACGCAAAGCTGGGACTTTTAAACAAGCTGGCGTCGCAGTGGATCGGCGCGTTCTTCGGGGGCGGTGCGATGCAGATTTTTCTGGTTATCCAGTATATGCGCGCCGTGCCGAAGTCCCTGGACGAAGCCGCATATATCGACGGCGCAAACAAATTCGTCGTCTTTTCCAAAATCGTCCTGCCGCAATGTAAAAACATTCTCGTATTTTATGCCGTCACGACCATTATCGGCCGCTGGAACGATTATATGGGGCCGCTGATCTACATTTGGGACAGCGAAAAATTCACGCTCGCAGTTGCGTTTTACGTCGAATATTCGTTTACGGGAACGGGCGCTATGCTCATCAATGAAAAGATGGCGATGAGCGTCTTCATGACTTTGCCCTCTCTCATTCTCTTCGCCTTTTTCCAGAAGGATATGATCGAGGGTGTCAAGATAGGAGGAATCAAAGGATGAGAAAACTTTACGTGAGAGGCTTTTTTCTGTTGCTCGCCGCGGTAATGCTGATTTCGGCATCTGCGTGCGGCGGCAAAGAGTCTGGCGTATACGATCTGAACGATCACGCGTTTACGCTCTCGCAGCTGTCCGGGAAGGACGCGCTCGGGCGGGAAATTTCCCCCGCCGGGGCGAGCGCGGAGAAAAAATACGTCGGAGTCTATTATTTCCCCTGGTTTGACCGCATTCACTACGACAATGTGTACGATATTTCCGAAATCATGGCAAAATACGAGAAAAGCGTAGGCGATCCAACCAATCCGCTCTGGGCGCTCGACGGGGCGTATTACGATCCGTCCGTGAGCCCCGTCGGTGCCTTCCACTACTGGCAGGAGCCGCTCTTCGGCTACTACCGTTCATCCGATCCGTGGATCGTGCGGCGGCATCTCGAATTGCTGTCGTACGCGCAAGTGGATTTCATCATGATGGATTTTACGAACGGCGTTATTTACAGCGAAACGACCATAGCGCTGCTGGATGCGATCAGGGAGATGCTTTCGCAGGGGATCTCCGTCCCGCGCATGGCCTTTATGCTCCCCAACAATGAAAAATCGCCGGATACGTTAGACGAATTGTGGGAAAAAGTGCTGTGCAAGGGCGAGTATGCGGATTGTTTCTTCGCGGCGGACGAAGAGATGAACCCCTCCGGAAATCCCCTCGTCACGGGAGATTTCTCCCGCGTTACCGATCAGACCATACTCGCAAATATCTGGGCGAAGGGAATGTTCTGGGCGTACAGCACGGAGAATAAAGATTATTTCCCGGCCGGGGATATCCGCATCCGTCAGGGAAACTTCAACGGGATGATGGCGGTCAACGTCGGCATCAACACGAGCTGGTTTTCGGACTGCTATCTCTATCCGGACGCGACAAGCGTCTACGGAAGGGGCTGGACGCCGGACGATCCCTGGGCACAGGGAACCGGCACAGAAAACGTCGCCGCGGGCACGCTCTTTCAGTATCAGTTCGACTATGCAGTCAGTCAGGACGTCGATCTCATCTTTATTTCCTGCTGGAATGAGTGGGCAGCGCAGAAACAGTCCTCGCTCACAAACGACTATCAGACTTCCCGCAAAGCGGTATTTGTAGATACGTTCAGCGAGGCGTTTTCCAAGGATATCGAACCTGCCAAGGGTCCGCTGGGGGACAATTACTATATGCAGCTCGTGAGCCTGGTGCGCAAATTCAAGGGGGAGGAGACCTCTGCCGCTGAGCACGGCAGGTATACCGTCGACCTTTCGGCCGGCATGGAAGCATGGGAAGAGATTCCCGGAAATTATCTGGATCCGGAAGGAGACGCGGTCATCCGCGATTATCCGGGGACGGATCCCGCCGTCACGTACCGCGACGACACCGCGCGCAACGATATCGTGCGGCTGAAATTTGCCAATGACGAACATACCTTCTACGCGATGATCGAAACTGCCCGTGAAATTACACCCTACGAGGCGGGAGACGCATCGTGGATGAATCTCTATCTGGAATGCGGCGGCGAAGGTATGAACGGATACGACTTTGTCGTACAGCGGGACGGGGATGAAATGAAGTTATACGCAGTCGCGGCGGACGGGACAAAGACGGTAAAAGGCGCGGTTGCCTGGCGCTGCGAGGGGAACCGCCTGTTTCTTTCCCTGCCTCTTTCCGGTTTGGGCGTCGGCGCGGAGGAAGAAATCGGCGTCAAGGCGACCGATCACATACAGGCGTTCGGCGACGCGATGGATTTCTACGTCAGCGGCGACAGCGCCCCTATCGGCAGGCTCAATTATGCCTACCGCGTGGCGTGAGGATAATATGGGAAAAGGAAAGATCGCTGCGGTTGCCGTCGCCGCGTGTATGCTTTTGCAGAGCGCAGGCTTATTCGGTTGCGGAGGGAATATGAAAGAAAACAAACAGGGCGTATATGCGCTCTCTGATCAGGAATTTACGCTTTCTCAGCTTGCGGGCACGGATGCGCTCGGCAGGCGCGTGGAACCCACCGGCGGAAACATCGGGGGAAAATACGTCGCGGTCTACTTCTTCGTGTGGTTCGGCACCCACTCTCAGCGGATTTACGACATCGGGGAATTGCTGGAAGAATACGAAGACGGCGTGCGGGGAAATCTGAAAAGCCCGCTTTGGGCGACGGAGGGGGAATATTACAATGCGGAAATCAGCCCGAACGGGGAATTTCACTACTGGGGACAGCCGCTGTACGGCTATTACGATTCTTCCGATCCCTGGGTAATCCGCCGCCAACTGGAAATTCTCACGTATGCGCAGGTGGACTGCCTGATGCTCGATTATACCAACAACGTGGTCTATGAAAAGGCAACCAAAGCGGTTTTGGACGCAATTTCCGAACTGCAGTCCGCCGGACTGGATACGCCGCGGGTGGCGTTCATGGTATCCGCCGTCAACGGCGAACACGTCAATTCCTCGCTCAGACGCATTCATGAAAATTACCTCTCCGAAGAAAAATACAGGAATTGTCTGTTTACAGGGGGAACGGATATCAATCCTTCCGGGAATCCCCTCGTCGTCGGCAAAATGGATGCCGTTTCACCGGATCTCTTAGAGGGAATCTGGATGAAGAATCTGCAATGGCACGGCGTCGCATACGACGAGAATAATTATCCCGCGATGTCCGAACAGGTCTACCAGGAAAATCACAACGGCTATATGAGCGTTACCACTGAAGTCTACAGTCCCGCGCATGATGTCACCGAGATTTCCTGGTGTACGGATCCTTACCTGTATCCGGAAAGGGATCTGATCCGCGGCAGAGGCTGGACGCCGGGGGATACAGACAATGGAACCGATCCGGATAAAGTAGCGGCGGGAGCCTGTTTTCAGATGCAGTGGGATACCGTATTTTCGGATTCCGGCGTGAAATTTCTGCAGGTTCAGACCTGGAACGAATGGGCTGCGCAGAAGCAGTCCGATCTCGTGAAACCCTATCATACCGCCAAGCGCGCTGTCTTCGTAGATACGTTCAACGAGCCGTTCTCGCGGGACATCGAGCCGGTCGCCGGCCGCCTGAAAGACAATTATTACATGCAGCTGGTGGAAAATATCCGCCGATTTAAAGGGAAATCCGCGGACGGCGCCGCCGCGCACGGACGTAAGACGATCGATATCTATGAGGGCTTCGCGCCGTGGAAAGACGTGCCCGGCAACTATCTGGATCTCGACGGCGAGACGGTTCCGCGCAACTACAAGAGCGTAGATCCGCAGATCGTCTATCGGGATGATTCCGCTCGCAACGATATTGTCCGCCTGAAAATCGCGAACGACGGCGAACAGCTCTATGTCATGGCAGAGACAAAAAAGGACGTCACAGCGCATCGGGAAGGAGACAAAAGCTGGATGAACCTCTATCTCGCCGCCGGCGGTACGGGCGGCTGGGAAAATTACGATTACATCGTGAACGCCCTGCCCGCCGCTGATGGAACCACGTCTGTCGAGCGGTTTTGCGGAGAAAGGCGGGAAACGGTCGGGAAAGCGCGGTATCATGTTGAGGGAAACCGCATCTTTTTCGCGGTTCCGCTTTCCGTTTTCGGCGGGAAGAGCGGGGATACGATTGAAATCAAGGCGACGGACAACGTGGCGGAGGGAGATATCATGAATTTTTACATCAGCGGAGAGTGCGCGCCGGCCGGCAGGCTCAATTACGCGTATCGGCTGGCGTGAGGTGCGGTTATGGATTTTTTTGACCGATATCACAATTTAAAGGCGCGGCTTGCACCGTTCAGACTGAGAACGGATTACGAGACGGTCAAGACGGTCGCTGCAATCGACGCGCTGGCGGATCGGGCGGACGTCATTCATTACGGCAACATCCCCGGCGGAAAGATCTTGGATAATCCCGTCGGGATCGACGAAAACAATCTCTTTTCGCGCGCGCTGGCGCATCTCGAAGCGCTGGAACGCGGGGAGTTTCCTCTGCTCGGAAAATTCACCGAACCGGGAATTTCTCTTTCCGATCACTCCTTTTTTGAAAAAGACGGCTTGCTCCATCTGTTTTACAACCGCGGATTCGTCGGTTACGACTGGCCGGAGCGCTCAGTAGAACTGATCGGCCATGCGGTCACTGAAAATTTGACGGATTGGAAAATCCTTCCTCCCGCGGTCAGCGTGACGGCTGGCCAGCACGATTCGTTCTCCGTCTGGTCGCCCTGCGTGCTGGAAAAAGACGGGCAGTATTACATGTTTTATACGGGCGTCAACCGCAATATTGCCCAGGCGACCTGCCTTGCCGTTTCCGATGATCTGATCAGGTGGAACAAAGTGAAAGAGAACCCAGTCTATCGTCCGGGAGACTGGGCGCCCTGGGGGGAGGACCGCTGGTCGGACTGCCGCGACTGCTTCATTCTCAAAGAGGGTTCCCGTTATTATCAGTATTTCTGCACGACGGCATATACCGACGGAGAGCATACGCGCAACGCGGTGGGGATCGCTTCTTCGGCCGACCTGATTCATTGGCAGGACGAATGCCGCTTTCTGCCAAAAGGGTGCGCCCACATGCCGGAATCTCCCTTTGTAATCCGGCGCGGCGCGCGATTTTACCTCTTCTACACCAACTGCGGGCAGGGGACCTGTTACGCGGTTGCAGACAACCCTCTCGGGCCGTGGGAGGAACGGGGGCTTCTGATCGGCGATCCTCAACATACGGGCGACCTGGCGCACGTGCCGTCGTGCAGTGAAGTGTTTTGTTTTTGCGGCAGGTGGTATATTTCCTTTGCAACGCGCCTGCCGGGCAACGAGCAGTATCTGGAGCTGATGGATTTTTTCTGGAACGAAGACGGTACTGTTTCCGTGGGCGAAAAGGTCGTACGGCCTGTCAAATAAAATGTTCGTCGCCGCACAGATTGCCGGGGGATTCGCGATCGCCGTTCTCCTGGCTTATTCGATCGTAAAAGTGACGAGCAGGACGATTCTGTTCTGCAACATCGTCATCAATCTGCTTTGGGCGGTGCATTATCTGTTGCTCGGAGCGTATACGGGGTGCGCCTGCAGCTTGCTTTTTACGCTGATGGTCACCGTTTATTTTTTCAAAAACAGCTGCCGGTTCCTGTCGGGAATCCATATTCCTCTGATATTCGCCGCCGTATTTATCCTATTCGGCGCGCTGACTTGGGAAGGTACGTCTTCGTTGCTGCCGATTGTGATCAATCTGATCCTGACGGCGGCGATGTGGATGGACAGGGAAATCGTCATCAAGGGGATGTGTATTCCCGTCGCGGCGATGTGGGTGGTGTATAACTGCTTTTATCTTTCTTATATCGGCATCATCGGGCAGGCTCTTTCCTTTCTCTTTCATTCAATATATGTGATCATGTATATAGGGCGAAAAAAGCGGGAAGAAAAGCCGCGGGAGGAAACGTGAAAAAAATTTTAATTCTGGGGAGCATCAACATCGACCTGACAATCGAAACGCCTTACATTCCCGCCGCGGGCGAGACGGTCACGGGGCGCAATTTTCTCGTGAATCCGGGAGGCAAAGGCGCTAATCAGGCGGTTGCCGCGCGACGGCTGGGCGGCACAGTCTGTTTTTCCGGCTGCGTGGGTGACGATGCGTTCGGAAGGGAGTCGATGGAAAATTTTCAACGCTGCGGGCTGGATATCTCCGGCGTGCGCACCGTTGAAAACTGTCCGACGGGCTGCGCGGTGATAGCGGTCTGCGGCGGGGATAACCGCATTATTCTGGATCGCGGCGCAAATGCCGCCGTCACCTGCGCGGATGCGGACGCGCTGATCGGGCGGGCCACGGCGGGAGATATTTTTCTCACACAGCTGGAGATCGATCTTTCCGTGGTGGGGTACGCACTGCGTCGGGCAAAGGAAAGCGGGCTTTATACCGTTCTGAATCCGGCTCCCGCCGACGGAAGAATCGCGCGGTATTTTCCCTATGTCGATCTGATTGCGCCGAATGAGAGCGAACTGGCTCTGCTGACGGGAGAAAGCGACTGCGCGCGGGGCGCGGCAAAACTCGCCGTTCCCGAAGTAGTGGTGACGCGCGGCAAAAAGGGCTATTATTACGCGGGGAAAAGCGGTTCGTTTTACGGCGGTTGCCCCGCAGTGAAGGCGATCGACACGACGGCTGCGGGGGATACTTTCTGCGGCGCGCTGGCGGCCGAACTGAGCAGGGGAGAGAAAATCCGGACGGCGCTGACATTTGCCGCCGCTTGTGCGTCGCTGGCCTGCACCCGCCGCGGCGCGCAACAGTCCGTTCCCAGGCGTGAAGAAGCGCTTGCGTTGCTGCAAAGATCGGATTAAACCGAGGTTCCGCTCGGTTTTTAAAATGCGGGGAAGTGCATTTGTTGCGTTAATTTGTTTGCTTTCTTTTACTGCGGAGCGAAAAAATAAAGCCGAAGTTTCTTGCCGGTTCCTGTATTTAATAGGAAAAGAGCGGGACAAAAGGCAGAAGTTTTTTTATACACATTACAGCAATCGTCTCTCTGCGGGGAGGCTATGAAACGGAAGATACGGAATCCCGGCGGGCCGGCAGCGGTTCGCCGGGATTTTTCGCGCCAAATTTCAAGCGGCAAAAAAGTAGAGCGGAAAGGAGCTGCCGGAAGAGCTATAATGCGGGCAGAAGCTGAGAAGGAGGTAAAAATGCGCAGAAAAGTACTGCCCGGGATCCGCCATTACAACGAGGGGTGGTTCCGTTCCTGCTATTATCACCAGTTGATCGCCGGGCTGAGTTATTACGGGATTCCTGCCCAAGCGGTCATCTGCAACTATGCGATGGAAGTCGTCCCCGCCGACCGCCTGACGGATTTCCGCTTTGTCGAGCGGGATATCCTGAATGAGCGGGATTTTTCCGCTCTGGTCGGCGTGTCGTTGGAACGGCGCCGTCCGCGGGACGTCGTCCGCGCCGCGGTGGAATGCGTAGACCGCGGAATGCCTCTCATCGTGGCGCTGGATAACTTTTATCTGCCGTATCGCGCGGATTACTACCGCAAATCCCATTATCTGCATTTTGTCCTGGTATACGGTTACGACCCGGATCTGGGCGCGCTGATCGCGGGCGAACATGAATATACGACCAGTTACGACTTTCAGGAGCGGGCAATTCCGTTTGCGGTCCTGCAGGAAAGTTACGAGGGATTCCGCGCACATCAGCCGCAGTTTCAGTGGGGCGTCGTACGGCTGCGGAAAGATCCTTCCGTGCCGGAAAGGCGGCGGGAAGGGCTGAAAGCGCGGCTGCGCGGCGCGCTGACCGGGCGCGACTTCACCCGATACGGCGCGTTTTACCGCCGCCTGGCGGAAGAGGGGAACTGCGGATATGAGCTCGCCGCCCTTCAGGATGCGGTCATCCGTTCCGCTGCCTTTTTCCCCGCGTTGGTCCATCAGTGCCGTGTGATCGGCGCGGGTACGCCGCTTGCGGAGCTGGCGGAGACCGTCTGGCAGGACGCATGCTTCATGCGCAGCATCGTGATCAAAGCGCGCTGTAAAGAGGAGCCGGATTCCATTGTTTCCCCGCGCATGCGTGAAAAGGCGCGGGAAATCGAAGCGTCGTTGGAGGAAATGAACGAATGGATCAGGAGATGCTGACATACGTCGACCTCGCCCCTTACTGCAACGTGCGGTGGATCAAGCGGAAAAAGGAGAGAATCGGCGGGGTAGAGGGGGTCTATCTGGACGGCGCTTATCTGCGCGGCGGAAAGCTCGAAGGGGCGGGCTTTTCCTTTCTGCCTCCGGCAGAGGGAAGCGACTGCGTTTCCTGTGCAGGGCAGTTTATCTCCCTTCCGCGCTGCGCCGCGCGTTACCTCGATCTGGCCGCGTTTCCCGTTTACGGCAGTTTTCGGGAGCCGTTCCGGTTTTTGTTTGCGGACGGGGCGGTGCGGGAAGAAAAACGCTATTTTAAAGACGTCGTGCATTGTTTTTCCCCGCTGTATCTGACCGCAGACGGCGCGCGCTATTACGACGGAGGAATGCCGCTTTTATCCTTCCATTTTCAGCAGGACGGGGCCTGCAGGACGGGCATGCTGCGCGCGCACCGCATTTTTTTCGGGGAGGGGGAGCGCCCCGTCGGCGTGACGCTCCCCGCCAACGAACTGCTGCACGTCATCGGCATGACGTTGGGAACATAGAACAAATCGGGAGGAAATCAAATGGAAGAAAAGACGCTGGAAACCCTAGCCGGGGAAATCGCGTCATCGGGGGCGGTCTGCCGCCTGAAAGGAACCTATCGGCTGGATCTGGCGGCGGCGAAATCCGTCGTCTGCGGAGAAGAGCGGTTCGGGTGCCTGCTTGCGCTGTCCAGACCGGGCCTGGTCGTCGACGGAAGAGAGGCCGTATTGTATGCGGAGGCGGATGCGCCGCTTTCGGAGGACGTATCCCTGATTTTTCTGACGCCGCAGGCGAAGTTTGCGTCGCTGCGGCATCTGGATATCCGCTTTACGTACAAGCAGGAGCCGCGCTCCTTTGCCGTGCGCGCCGTCGACTGCCGCGCTTACGGCGTTTCTTTTGAAGACTGCCGCGTCTCGATGTGCGCAGAGAGCCGCGTGAATCTCATCGGACTCATGCTCAAAGCCTGCCGGGATACGCCGCTGGAAACCAACGCGGATTGCTGCCGCCTTTCCCGCAGCCGGATAGAAGTACGCTGTTTTGCGGAAGACGATACCCGCCCGAGCGCCGTTTACGGCGTCGTCAACCGCTGGGCGAACAGCTTTGCCGCAGAAGACAACTTCATTTTCGCCGCGACGAGGGGGAGCGGGGCGGAGCACCGCGCGGTGGGCGTGTTCAACGCGGGAAGATTCGCGCGCATCGTGAACAACAACATCAAGGCGAACGGGCAGCACCCGGCCGGAAAGCGGACGGATCAGCCGCACGTCGTCGGCGTGCACAACGAGGGGGAATATCTGGTGATGAACGCCAATCAGTGCGTAGGGGAGTGGGGCGGCGCCTGTATCGGCCTGCTGAATACCGGTTCGTTTGCGGCTGTTTCCGGGAACAAGATCCTTTCCACGCACACGATCAACGGAAAGACGATCGTCAATTCGGGGAACTGGTCCGTGATAAACGGCAATGCGGTGCTTTCGACCGGGAGAAATTACCGGCTGATCGTCAACGATTCGTCCGATACCGTGATCTCAAACAACAATCTCCGCGGTACGCTGTTTTATGCGGAGCATCGGTCGGGGTGCGGCATACGCATGGAGCACTGCTGCGGCTGCATTCTCTCTGGAAACCGCATCGGCGGGGTCAAGGACTGCGGCGTCTTTTCTCTGAACAGCACGTTCGAGTCCTATGGGAACTATGCGGAGTCGCCGGAATTCCCCTCGTTCGTGCCGACGGCGGACGAAACAGACCGTGCTGTCGCAGCCGCGCTGGAGGAGACGCTCATCCGCTCCGCAGAAGACTGATTCCGGCTCGCGAAAAAAGCGCCGTAAAAATAGGCGCTTTTCTTTTGGATAAAACAAATTGACATGTGCGCAAAAGTTTGATATACTTTTTAAGTATAAACAAGTGGTCATACATAGTAATTTTGAGCGCGTATCGAGGGAAATAATGTCTGTGATGGGCAGCGAAGTAAATAGGCTTTTAAAAAAGATCAAAGACGGCGACCTGACGAAACGCGAAGAGCTTTTCAAAATTACCGCCGGCCATCTGCTCGGCGTAGCGCGGCGGTACCTGTATCATGCAGAAGATGCGGAAGACGTGGTAGCGGAAACGTTCGTGCGGGCGTTCCGCTATATTCACGCATACGACGAATCGCAGGAAGGCTATAACTGGCTGTGCAAGATCGCACAGCATCTGGCGTTCGATCATAACGAACAGTATAAGGCCAAAACGGGAGTTGCCCTGATGGAAAACCGCGACGGAGCGTTGGATCATATTATGGAGAAAGTTGAATTGGAGACGGATTTCGTGGAAGTGCTGGGGAGATTCTCGCTGAATGACCAGCACTTGATTTATCTGCGCTTTTGGGAACATCTTTCCTACCGTGAAATTTCCGCCCGCGTGGGGAAGTCAAAATCGCTCGTCGCAAAAAGGCTCAAAATAATCTTAAAAGAATTTTTTAAAATTATTGAAAAAGAGTGGAAAAACGATTGATTCAACCGGTATACTTGTAAAAATACAAGGAGGGCTCTTAATATGCTTAAGAGAACAAAAGTATCGGTTGTTGCATTGTTGATCTGCTCGTTTTTCTTTTCGGTCGTTCCCGTGCGGGCGGACGTCCCGTCAGAGCAGCGGTATGCCGGGAAAATTCTGCCCGGCGTCATGGCCGTCTCGTCCGACAACGAGACCGTTTCCTACACGAGGAGAGAAGTGACGGCCACGGGGGCGGAAAAGGGCGCGCCGGATTATCACAACATGGAAAATCTGCCGAACTGCTGCGGGCCGATTGCCGGCGCGATCGTCGTGGGATATTACGACAGATTTTTCGAAGAGCTGGTTCCGAATTACTCGACGTGCTATTCCACCGGGACGTATAAAAAAATGGACCGCGTCTACATACCGCAGCTGATCCGCGATCTGTACGACCGTATGGACACCAACGTGGTGGACGTAGGCGTCAGCGAAACGGAATTCAAAAACGGGCTGGCCGAATATGTCGAGGCGCACGGCAGGAATATCACCTATACGAGCTTCAAAAAGCTGATCGGCGTCAATGAAAGCGCGATCAAGTCCGGGTTCCAGGCGGGCGAAGTCGCCGTGCTGTTGTGCAAGCAGGCCAATGTCTATATCATCGGCAGCAGCGATAACAAGGACAGCATCTCGTTGTCCCTTTCGGTGGAGGATCATATTCTGGTCGCTTACGCATACTGTGAGATCAAATATTACAACGGAAGCGACAATTTCCGTACGGATCACTATTTCCAGGTCGTGACCGGTCTGAACGGTTATTCGACGGGCTATGTCAAAATCGACAACTGCTTCTGGCTGAACGAAGGGTGTATGGTGGATATTGCCTGACGGAAAGGGTTGGTTTATGGGAAAGGAGCGAAAATTTCACGATATCATCGAGCGGGATTGCAGTGAGAGCAAGCCCCGCATCTGGGAGCGCGTCAACGGGGAGCTGGCTTCGGCCGCTCCCTCCGTTTCAGAAAGGAAAATTTCACCGCGGCGGATCGCTGCGGTCGCCGCCGCGGCAATTATGCTGCTGGCAGTGGGGCTCGCGTTTCTTCTTCCTCCTCTTTTAAATACGGATTCCCGTTACAGCACGCAGCGCGATTACGCCTGGTACTTTACGGATGATTACCTTTCAGACTTTGCAAAGACGGCGCCTTACAGGGTATTGTTTTTTAATTGGTATGCGGAAACGGATAGAGAGGAGTTTTATGTGGATTCTGTCTGCCGCCGGAGGGATACGGGGGAGATGATCTGTTTTAAAGAAGAGATCTATCACCTGGAGACTGACACCTACTATACATTATATTTCGTCCCCCCGCGGGAAAAAATCGATTTTCTCGCTGTTTTTGAGGAAACCTGCCAAGCGACAACAGAGATCGGGGGGAGGGCGGTCCACTGGTCGAAGGAGCTCAATTCGGTCAGAGCCTGGTTCAGCTATGAAAACTGCAACTATTTTCTCCTGGCGGAGGGAACCGAGGAGCCGGAACCCATATTGAACGAGATCAAGGCGCTGTTTGCCTGAATAAAAAGGGATATGCAATGTGCATATCCCTTTTCTTATCGTATATGAGGGGCGTTGCGGCGGCGCAGGCGGCAAAACTTTACGAAGGTGTTTTTGCTTTTATATCGGGGGAAACACGCAATTTCAGCTAAAATAAATCGAAAAGCCTTGCATTCGGGGAGATATGATGATAGAATATAAAAAAGGACTAGTCCTTTTTTCCTCTTTGAAAAACAAAGAGGAAAAGTCGTTACCGGCATTCCCTCCGTTCGGGGGCCGCGCAGAAAATCGGGCAATAGAAAATTGCCCTCTTGCCACACTGAAATGAGATTTTAAAGAGAAAAGGAGAAAACGATGAAGAAGGGCTTATTATTCGGTTTGTTATTCTTTCTGACGATTGTTTTTGCCGTTGCGGCGGGAGGATGTCTGCACGTACATCGTTGGAGCGAGTGGACAACGGTTTCGGAGGCGCGGTGCGATAAAATGGGCGTATTGGAGCGCGTATGCGCGGGCTGCGGCGCGGTCGAACATGATTATTCCGCACTTGCTCCGCACGAATACGGCGAATGGGAGCCTGTGCAGGGCAAGCCCTGTACGGAGGGCTTTTGGGAACAGTGTTTCTGCGTGCATTGCGGTGCGCGGAAAATGAGGGAACTGCCGCCGCGCCCGCACGTTTATGACAGCTATGTCGTGGCGCCGACCTGTACGGAGCCGGGCGGGACCGTCTGTATCTGCCGTTATTGCGGGGTTTCCTGCCGCGAAGACGAAACGCCGCCGACCGGCATCCATACGCCGGAATATACTCGGAGCACAGAAGACGGACACCGTAAATTCTGTTCGGTCTGCCGGCAGGATCTCGGCCCTGAGCCGCACGCAATGCGCAATAATATCTGCACCCTTTGTTCGTACAGAGATCCTTCGCCGCTCCTGTTTTCGCTGATCGAGGGGAAAAAAGAATACGAGGTGACCGGCTATCGGGGAGAAGACTTGAAGATAATCATTCCCGCGGTTTTCCACGGGTATCCCGTCACGCGCATCGGAAAAGATGCGTTCTACCGCTCGGAGATTCAATCAATCGAAATTCCGGACAGCGTGCGTTCCGTCGGTCCGTCCGCCTTTTATGGTTCGGATCTTCGCTCCGTAACGCTTCCGGACAGCATAACGGAGGCAGGGAGTTCCGCCTTCGCCTACTGTAAGGGGCTGGTGCAGGTCGGGCTGTCCGCAGGATTGACTGCGCTGCCGGATTATTTATTCTGCGGCAGCGGGCTGACAGACGCGGCCTTGCCCGGCGGTTGCAGGGAGATCGGCTGGTTTGCATTCGGCGATTGCGATGCCCTGGAATCCGTATCCTTACAGGATGGGCTCGTTTCGATCGGGGAAAGAGCTTTTTCCGGGAATGTGAAACTAGGCGAAATCAATCTGCCGGATACGGTTGTTTCCATCGGCCGGCAGGCCTTTGAACGGTGCGAAGCGCTGACGCGGATAGAACTGCCCCGTTCGCTCCGCTCGTTAAATGAAGCGGCTTTTATCGGATCCGGGCTGACGGAGGTTGTAATCGGGGAAAACTTGAGGGAAATCGCGCCTGCGGCGTTTGGCGGCTGTAAAAATCTGCGCAGAATTTTTCTTCCGGAGGGGCTGAAAACGGTGGGAACCAGCGCGTTTGCCGGCTGCAACGCGGTGGAAGAGCTGCACCTTCCCGCCAGCCTGACGCGGATCGGAAACAGGGCGTTTGGCGTCATGGAAAAATTGCGAAAAATCACCGTTGCCGAAGGCAATCCCGCCTATTTTGCAGAGGACAACTGCCTGATCGAACGCGGAGAAATGCGCATGATCATCGGGAACCGACAGGGCTCTATTCCGGACGGGGTGAAAGTTTTAGGGAGAGAGACCGTTTCGGCCTGCGCTGATCTGACCGATCTGTCGATTCCCGCGTCCGTGGAGAGAATAGAATCCGGCGCCGTCGCCCGCTGTCCCGCGCTGGAAGGAATCCTTTTTGCAGCCGACAGCCGCTTGAAAGAGATCGATTCCGGTTCTTTTTCCAATTGCCCCGGCTTAAAGCCGCAGGTCTTCGGGAATGCCGTTTATTTCGGCGCGGAAGACAATCCCTTCTTTGTGCTGCTCAAAGTATACGATACCGATACGGATTTCGTTCAAATTCACGAGGATACCAAGGTCATCGCGGCAAGGGCTTTTTCCGGTTACGAGAACGGCGCATTGCGGGAAATTCTGCTGCCCGAAGGGCTTCGGAGCATCGGAGCGGCGGCATTTGACGGCGCGGGGCTTACAAACGTATTCCTCCCCGCGACGATCGAGCACATGGGAAGCGATGTTTTCAGAGACTGCGAGGCGCTGAAAACCGTCGTGTGCGATCTTTTTACGCGGCCGGACGGCTGGGAGCGCGACTGGCTGGGCGCCGCGCAGGCGGAAGTTCTCTGGCTGACGCATGCGCACGTATACGGCGAATGGACCTGCGATAAGGGAGAACATTGGAGAATTTGTTCCGTGTGCGATAAGACGGAGCGCGGCGCGCATACTTTCGCGGACGGGCGCTGTACGGCATGCGGCGTACATGAGAGCATCTCGGCGCTGCGATTTTCTCTCGCCGCGGGAGCCGCGTACGCCGGGCAGCGGCGCTTTAAAGTTGCCCAATCGCTTGACGGAATCCGCGCTTCGTGATAAAATATCTGCGGAATGCGCGGGGGAATGCCGCGCAAATAGGTAAGAGGAGCGGGGCGGCGTTCGCTTCGCAAAACAAGGATGAAAGATATCATACAGAGACTGAAAACGGAAAATCTCACCGATTACGCGTCCATCCCCTTTTGGAGCTGGAACAACGAACTCAATCCCAAAAAACTGGTCAGGCAGATCCGCAGGATGAAGGATGCCGGCTGCGGCGGCTTTATCATGCACGCGCGCACGGGGCTGATCACCGAGTATCTCTCGGAGGAATGGTTTCACTGCGTCGAGGTCTGTCTGCAGGAAGCCGAGCGGCTGGGCATGAACGCCTGGCTGTACGACGAAAACGGCTGGCCGAGCGGATTCGTGGGGGGAGAGCTCCTCAAAAATCCCGAATTTCTCGCGCCCTATCTCGTATACGAAGTGAAAAATAACTTTGACGAGACCGCCCTCGCGGTGTACGAGCGCACCGAATTCTCCACCCGCCGGCTGATCGACGGGCAGAAAGCGTACGACGGAAAATACCATTCCGTCTATCTGCGCACCTCTCCCGCAAATACGGATATCCTGAATCCGGATGTGGTGACGGCTTTCCTTTCGATGACGTACGACCGCTATTACGAGCGGTTCAAGTCCTATTTCGGAAAAACGCTGAAGGGCTTTTTCACGGATGAGCCGCAGTATTTCCGCTACGCCACGCCCATTTCGCGCGCGATGTTCGCGTACGGCGACCGGCTGACGGACGGGCTCCTGCACCTGTTTTTCAACGAGCGGCAGGATTACGAATACCGCGTCTGGTATTACGGGACCATGAATGAACTCTACACGCACAATTTTTACGAGCGCATCTACCGCTGGTGCGAGGAGCATCACTGCATGCTCACCGGGCACAGCATCGAGGAAACCGCGCTTTTCACGCAGATGTGGGGATGCGCGGGCTGCACGCCCTCGTATGAGTTCGAGCACATTCCGGGGGTCGACAATCTCGGGCAGAACGGCACAGCCGTTCTTTCCGCCCGCCAGATAGGGTCGGCGGCGCAGCAGCTGGGGAAAAAGCACGTGCTGACGGAGACGTTCGGCTGTTCGGGGTACGATGTGTCCGTGCGCAAGCTGCGGGCGATCGCCGAAAAACAATACGTGCACGGCGTGAATTTTATGTGCCAGCATCTCTATCCGTACAGCCTCGCGGGGCAGGGGAAGGTGGATCATCCCCCCTGCTTTTCCGCCCATATGCCCTGGACAAAGGAGTTCAGAGCGTTCAACGACTATTTTACCCGCCTCGGGTATCTCCTTGCGAATTCCAGGGAACTGGCGGACGTGGCGGTGATCAATCCCATGCAGAGCCTCTTTTTGGATTATTACCGGAACGACGAGGAGCAGTGCATGGAGGTCGACCGGGCGTTTGCGGAGCTGCAGGCGTATCTCGGCGACCGCCACGTGCTCTATCACATCGCGGATGAAACCATTTTGCGCCGCCACGGCAGCGTGGAAGGCGACGCGCTGAAGGTGGGCGCCTGCACATACCGCACCGTCGTGATTCCTTATATGCGCTCCATGGCGGCTTCCACGAAAAAACTGCTGGAGGCGTATGTGCAAAACGGCGGAAAGGTATTTCTGTTCCGCGGCGCGCCCGAATATACGGACGGCGTGCGGGACGATTACGGCTTCCTTTCCTCCGTCCGCTCGGTCAAAAAGGGGATGATCGAGTCCGATCATCCCGTCGAGTACACCCACCGCAAAGGGGACGATTACGAGCTGTTATACGTGGTGAACGAAGGGGCTGCCGACGCGCAGGTCACGGTGCCGGCCGGCTACCGCGCGCTCGATCTCCTTTCGCTCAGATGCAGCCGCGCCGGCCGCACGGTCGCCGTGCCCGCGCAGTCCTCCGCCGTGCTGATCAAGGGAAAGGCGGGCGCCGCCGCTCCCGCGTTCGGCCCGGAAAGGGATATTCTGCCGCAGTTCCGGTTCGTTTCCGCAGATGCGAACAGCCTGATTCTGGATTACGTCTCCGTCAGCAAGGACGGCGTGAAATACGCGGACCCCGTCTATTATGCGGCTCTCGGCGACGATCTGATCAAGTCCGAATATAAGGGAAAACTCTTCGTCAAGTACGCCTTTACCGTCGAAACTCCCTGCAAGCTCGTTCTCCTCAAGGAGCGCGACCGCGGCAGAAACCGCTGCGTCAACGGCAGGCCGGTCACATTCAGAAAGAGCGATTTCGACGTCAACTTTATCGAGGCGGATATCACCGACCTCGTGCGCAGGGGCGTCAACGAATTTACCTATGAAATTCACTACTATCAGCGCCCGGTGGTCAAGTACGCGCTGTTCGACCCCGAAGCGACCGAGTCGCTCCGCAACTGCCTGACGTACGACACCGAGATCGAGAGCGTCTATCTCATGGGCGATTTTTCGGTGAACGAAAACCGCGCGATCGCGGCTCCCGCGGCGCCCGCGATGACGGATACGCAGAAGCAGGGATTCCCGCATTTCAAGGGGAAAATGACGTTCTCCTGCAAGATCGTGCCGGAAGCGCCCGTCGCGAAACTGCGCTTTGCCGGCGCGTTTGCCGCGGCTGCAATCAGGACGGACGGAAAGGCGCAGCCCTCCGCCGCGCTCTCGGATACCGCCGTGCTGAAAAATCTCGTGCCCGGAAAGGAGACCGAGCTCACGGTCACGCTGGAATCCGGCCTGCGCAACTTCTTCGGCCCGCTGCACTTTAACGGCAGCGAGGAGGGCGGAGTGGGGCCCGTGCACTTTACGATGCGCGGCACGTGGGAGAAGGGCGCAAGCCCGCTGTTCGATCCCGCCTACCGCACCGTACCCTTCGGCGTAAACGGCGTCTATCTCTCTTATCAGCAGAAATAGCGGGAGGGTTTCCCTCGTTCCTGAAACGGGAAAACGGCGAGCCGGG